>RCNF010000288.1_pt1 | contig 24565 bp, 22 predicted proteins | sample 2041311 | NCBI WGS metagenome assembly RCNF01 (sample SAMN09708228, study PRJNA481090) | Marine sediment metagenome, whole genome shotgun sequencing project. | biome: marine sediment; feature: ocean; material: sediment; isolation source: Sewage treatment plant 2 marine sediment (STP2) ... | reverse complement strand
TGCTTACACCACTGACAGACACCTGAGAAATGACCTGTTCTTGTAAACGCACGCCATCACTCATGTTGATCCCATGCCATACCGCCCAACTCATGAGAATTACCAGCGCCAAAGTCATCACATTGATAATCCATTCCACCAGTGGAGATCTTTTTGATACTGGTGTGGTTGAGGGGTAATCGCGGATGGCACTCAATAATAATGCCCCCGAGACTCCAGCACCTATTACTGCTTCAGCCAGTGCAAGATCAGGAGCTTTTAAACGTGCCCAGACGATGGCTAACAACAAGCCAAACGCAATAAATAGAGTCACCGCTCGCATCATATTCTGCGTCGAGCAACTGGCCCATGCCAATGCCAGCAGCAATAACACCAATGAAATATCAAAAATAGACCAGAGTAATTCAATCATTATGCTGTTTCTCCCGAAGCGAATGACTTGCAATGAGATGAGATGAAACCGCACTAGCTGCCATAACGAGTAACCATATGACGACAATTTTGATATCGTTATAGACGTTGGGTTCAAGGATTATGATGCCCAAGGCGATAAAAGCCAGGCCAACATTATCCGCTTTAGCCAGAGCGTGTAGGCGTGAAAAGAGATCGGGCAATCTCAATAAGCCAATACTTCCAGATAGGAAAAAGAACAACCCAATAAAAATAGCTAGTACTGCCAGGATATCAATCATGATTATTCTCACTTTGGGTCAATGCAACAGTACCCACTACCGCGAGTAACGCCAGTACCAATGCAACATCATAGAGAGCTTCTAGTTGCAGCAGAATGGCCAGGATGAACAATATAGCAACGCCTCCAGTGCCCAATAACAAAACGGAACTGAAGCGATCTTGCGCGCTTGGTCCAAGCCATGCTCTGATGAGACCAATCAGCAGACTAAGCACCAAAAGGTTTAGTGCAACGAGTAAGAAAATGGTCATCAGTGAGGTTAAAGTGTCATTTGGCATTAAAAGGTTTCCCCAAATATTTTTCCGACAAGAAGCTCAAGGCGTTTAACACCCAGAGTGGTATTTGTATGCTGATCCAGGGTGTGTATCCGTAACTGATTATTCATCAGGTCTGCAGATAGTGACCCGGGTAATAAGCTGACACTGCCGATGAAAAACTGTTGAGATGAAGGCAACTGCAGTTGCATCGAATAATCAAAAAAAGCGGGATCAACTTTGGGTTTACGTGCCAGAACTCGACGACTGACATCCAATCCGCCACGAACTGATTCGACTAAAAAAAAGAAGGCGAACTGGACTAGTCCGAGAATTTTTGAAAAGGGGCTATTTTTCAAGATACTATTCTCACCACTAGTTTCAGAACCAGGCTGTAACAGGATCGCCATTGCGATAAAGGGAAGGCCTATCGCCCATGAGACTAAGTCGCCTGCAGTCAATATCAACCAGCTTGCACTTAATAATATTGTCCATTTTGCTTTCGAGCGGATATCTTTCATGACACTACCTCTTTTTGCAATAGGGTGTTGATGCCAATAGCGTGGCTATGAAGCGGCGCAAAATCATGAGGTGTGAGAAGTACTTTGAGCCTAGTGATACTGAAAAATATTTTGAGATTTTCCAATACCTTGCACATCAGGTTTGAATAGTTTTTAGTCATTTTTAATATCTTTCAGTTTTTTCGAAGTAATTATGGGTATTAGCTTATATAAACCTTACTATTATAAAAATTCGAATTTATATATAAAATACTTCGGTATATTCGAAGTATCAGATTATGAGATTAGAGCTTGGGATTTTTTGCACAGTGATTGCTCAAGATGTGAATTTATATGCGGGAGGGAGGGGATGTTATTTTATACTCAGTTCGAACTGAAAAATTTAATACTCAGAAGACATAGGCAAATATTGATTTAAAATGTGCTATCAAAAAAAACGCACGAGTTAAAGGGGAGGGGAACTCGTGCGTAAAGGGGCATTAATGAGTTAGGCTGCTTCTGTATATGCCTCTTGTGCCTGCCACTCTATTTGCTGCAATAATTCCTTCGGAAGTGTAAGTGCTATTCCAAGTTCATCAAGGTGATTTCGCTCAGATGGTTGATCAATGTCTAAGACCAGACATGAAGCGAGGTAAATCTCTGTTTTAAGCTCCAAATTGTCTATTCCGTTGACCAGCTCATGGATGGAAATATCTTTTTGCAAGCTGTCAAAAACAATGCCTTTTTCTTCCGCAGATAAGTCCATCTTTTCTACTGCCTGAAAAATACGTTGCTGTTCCTGAGCATCGATATGCCCATCTGCTTTGGCAGCAGCAATCATTGCTTTAACGATTACAGTTAGCTCTTTATCGCTATGACTATTTCTAGAGTAATCTTCGATGGCCTGTTGATTCAGTATTCTATTTTCTAGTTGCTGTGTATCGTTTGTAGATTCTGCGGCAGATGGGTTATGGGAACGCCAGTTTTGGTAGCCTTTGAAAGCCAGTCCGCCTAGCATGGCTGCACCACCATACTTTGCTGCCTTACCTGCATACTTACGTGCAGACTTGTTGCTCATCAGTAAAGCCGTGATACCACCGGCTGCTGCTCCTCCAGCTAAACCACCGGGCATACCATTGGCCATATTAGAGACTTTACTCACCAATCCTTCTGGTTGTCCTTTTTGACCTTCCTGAGAAGAATCTGCAGCACCAAGAAACTGGTTAAGTAAATTATTTATATTCATGAAAGTAATTCTCCTGTTAGATTTGTTTTAATAGTTTCAATGATTCGTAAATTTTCTTTCTACGTTGTGTTCAGTTTCAATTTACAGTCATTTCTTCAAATTAAAAATTCGTATTTAGCACTTTTAACTTCGAAAAAATCTTAGTAATGACTCAAATGATTCGGCTTTAATTGATTTAATAATGCTTAAGATAACGTTGCCGCCTACGCTGAAATTGAAGGTGACTCACCAGGCGATCCAGTATGCGTTGGGTAACTTGCTGTTTATCATTTTGCATATCTGTAAGTTTGAAACGGGATCCATCATTTAAGATTGCATTTAGATGCACGCGAAATTTAATTTCCCGTGACTGCTCAAATTTTTCCAAACGAATGGTTAACTTTAAAACCTGATCATCAAGCCTACTTACGTAAAAATTGAGGATGCGTTTAAGACCTGAACTATCAATATCTTCGCTGTTAATTTTCAGTTGCATGATAATTATCCTAAGGTATTGGTTCGACCCCCTTACCTAAGTTACGGCTTTAACGGGCAAGAAGTCAGATTTAAAAAGCTGCTATACGCAAGTTCTTGGAACTCGATATGAACTTTGCTTGTAAAAATACAATTTTTGCAATTCAATTGAGCTAACTGAAGCCGTATGTGGTTATTGATTATCTTAAGCAGTTCTGTCTATTAATGAGTATGACTTATCGTAATTAACAATAAATAAGGAATATGACTCTAAAAGGATCGTTTTTTCCGAAGTATTAATTGATTTGTAGCATCAGGATAGAAGATCGAAAAAAAACAGCAGATAAACTGGGGGGAGATAAATTCTTGGAAAACGAAAATGGCGCACCTGGCGGGATTCGAACCCACGGCCTTTGGCTTCGGAGGCCAACACTCTATCCAACTGAGCTACAGGTGCTTATAAGCGCGATTCGCTTTTAGATTACTTTAAGGTCAGACTTCAAAACGAGAGAAGTATAACGGCATTATATTAAGGAAGCACTGATTAACCTAGGTGAAATTCTGTAAGCCTCTAAGGCATCATATCCTAGGCGCACTTCGCAGTTAATGGCTATTCCCTTCACAAGATGTGCAACAACGGAGATGATGCCCTAGAGACTTACCCTTCGGGGCTTAGCCAAGTTTCCAATTACTTCGTTATTGGTATGAACCATAGGATGACTATGCTTAAAACCAATGCCTTGAACTTGGAAACTTGGCGTTGCCAGAATTCAACTATGTTAGTCTGTGCTTCCTTGAGGTGTCATTGATCGCTTTGTCAGCTAATGTTTTTTGTTTCATGATCCACGTCAACTATTACAATGATTAAAAAATCAATACAACAAAAAAGTAGAGTATATTAGCGTTTTTGAATATAATCTCGCCACTGTTTTATTACTGGATGGAAGTTGGAGAGATCATGGCAAGTCAAGCACCTAAGATGGACAATGTATCTAAGTTAATGCTTTTACTTAGTTTACTAGCGATTTTAGCGGTAGTTTATGTGTTAGTTGCAAGCTTAATAAACACCTATAAACGAAACTCACTTAAAGGTGAAGTTGATAATACCCAGTTAGTTCTTAACGCTGAGAGTAACATCAAGCCAATTGGATTAGTTGCTGAAGCGGGTGCTGTTGTCGCAAATGCTGCTGGTCGTCCACCTAAAGAAATTTACGATGCTGTATGTACAACATGTCACGCAACGGGTGTTTTAGAAGCGCCTAAGTTAGGTGATAAGGCAGCTTGGGAAGCGCGTGCGGGTAATGGCCTTGACGGTTTACTTAAAACCGCAGCTGAAGGTAAAGGTTCTATGCCAGCTAAAGGTGGTGATCCATCGATTACAGATGCTGAGTTAAAAGCGGTTGTTCTTTATATGACTAAAGAATCAGGTCTTGATCTTGGCAGTGCTGAAGCACCTGCCACTAAGGAAGCGCCTAAAGCTGCTGCAACAGAAGAAGCACCTAAAGCAGAAGAGAAGAAAGAAGTTGTTGCTAAAGTTGAAACAGCACCAGCGGCACCGAAAACGCCAGAGGCTCCTAAAGTAATGGAAGCTCCTAAAGCTGCAGAAGCAGTTGTCGCTCCTGTAGCTGCCGCAGCTCCAGCTAATAATAGCGCGGAGGGTAAAAAAGTATACGATACTGCTTGTTTTGCATGTCATGCAACAGGTGTGGCCGGCTCTCCAAAACTCGGAGATAAAGCATTATGGGCGCCAAGAATTGCACAAGGTATGGATGTTTTATACAACACTTCATTAAACGGAAAGGGCGCGATGCCACCTAAAGGCGGTAATGTGTCACTTGAAGATTCAGCGGTTAAAGCAGCGGTTGATTACATGGTTAGCCAATCAAAGTAATTCATCATCAACAAGAATCAATAAAAAGGGCGCCTAACAGGTGCCTTTTTTTGTGGCTGTAAGAAATTAAAAACTATCTGTTGAAATTAGGTTATTTAGCCCAATCATTTTAAGATTAGATAAAAATAGATGTCATCCAGAAAAACCTCGTAAAAGTAGGGGGGTGGCATTAATTTTATTAAAACTTTAAAACCAATAAATCTGGACTAAAAATGGAACAATATCGAGGTACAACCATACTATCCGTGCGTCGTGACGGTAAAGTAGTGATTGGTGGAGACGGCCAAGTCTCATTAGGTAATACCATTATGAAGGGCAATGCGCGTAAAGTACGTCGTCTTTATAACGATAAAGTCATCGCAGGTTTCGCCGGCGGAACAGCAGATGCGTTTACCTTGTTCGAGAAGTTCGAAGCAAAATTACACGAGCACAATGGCAACCTAACACGTGCAGCCATTGAGCTTGCAAAAGATTGGCGCACCGATAGAGGCATGCGTCAGCTAGAAGCATTGCTCGCAGTCGCAGATAAAGAGACATCGTTAATAATAACCGGTAATGGTGATGTTATTGATCCAGAAGATAATCTCATAGCCATTGGTTCAGGCGGACCATTTGCGCAATCAGCAGCGCGTGCATTGCTAGATAATACGGATTTATCGGCACGTGAGATTGTTGAGAAGGGCTTGGGTATTGCGGGAGATATTTGTATATATACCAACCAGAACCGCACAATCGAAGAACTTTAGATCAGAGTATTCATCTTTCACCTCAGCTCGGCGTTATCTTCGTACTCAAATGATCACATATATTTATATGCTCACATTCTGCGTGCGAAGATGCCTTGATCTGAAACGAAATCTAAACACTCTGAACTAAAGTTTAGTGGTACAAATATAAAAACCCCTTAAAAGTAGGGGGGTGTGTTTTTAAATACACAAATTAACAATAGTTGGAAAACAGTAGTAGTCAAAAACCGAGAAAAATTATGTCAATGACACCTAGAGAAATTGTTCAAGAATTAGATAAGCATGTAGTCGGGCAGGATGATGCCAAGCGTGCAGTTGCGATTGCCTTACGTAATCGCTGGCGTAGACAACAGCTTGATGCGGATTTGCGTCAGGAAGTTACGCCGAAAAATATTCTTATGATAGGTCCAACAGGTGTTGGTAAAACTGAGATTGCTCGTCGTTTGGCGAAGCTGGCAAATGCGCCTTTTATCAAGGTCGAAGCTACTAAATTCACTGAAGTGGGTTATGTCGGTAAAGAAGTCGATTCTATTATTCGTGACCTTGTGGATGTGGCGATTAAAGTGACGCGTGAGCAAGAGGTTGAGAAGGTCAAGAATCGTGCAGAAGATGCAGCAGAAGATCGTGTTTTAGATATTCTAATCCCACAGCCAAAAGCAGAAACAGATGCCAACTGGTTCGGTATGGACAGTGAAGGCAACGAAACTAAACCGCCGGTTGAAGATAGTACAACGCGCCAGAAATTCCGTAAGAAGTTACGCGAAGGTGATCTCGATGATAAAGAGATCGAGATAGAAATTTCTGCAAGCCCATTAGGTGTTGAGATCATGACACCACCAGGCATGGAAGATATGGCTAGTCAGTTGCAGGGCATGTTCCAGAATATGGGTAATAACAAGACTAAGAAGCGTAAGCTAAAGATTAAGGATGCGCTAAAAGAGCTGGCTGAAGAAGAAGCACATAAGATGGTTAATACCGAAGACTTAAAGCTAAAAGCTCTCGAAAATGTTGAACAAAACGGCATCGTATTCCTGGATGAGATCGATAAAGTGATTCAAAAAGGTGAAATGGGTGGTGCAGGCGTATCTCGTGAAGGTGTACAGCGTGATCTTTTACCACTTATTGAAGGCAGCACGGTTACGACCAAGCACGGTATTATCAAAACAGACCACATTTTATTTATTGCATCAGGTGCTTTCCACATGGCAAAGCCTTCTGATTTAATTCCAGAGCTTCAAGGTCGTTTACCGATTCGTGTAGAGCTGGGCGCGTTAACTGCTGATGATTTTAAACGTATTTTAACTGAGCCAGATGCATCGCTTACTGAGCAATACCAAGGGTTACTTCAAACAGAGGGCGTTAAGGTTGAATTTACTGAGGATGGTATTCAGCGAATCGCAGAAATAGCCTTTCAAGTTAATGCGCAAACAGAGAATATTGGTGCTAGGCGCTTACATACCGTAGTAGAGAGATTGCTTGAAGAAGTTTTATTCTGCGCGCCAGATTGCACTGAAGCGGTTACAGTTGATGCAAAGATGGTTGATGATGTACTTGGCGAATTAATTGAAGATGAAGATTTAAGCAGATACATTCTATAAGCAAGCTATAATCAGGACTATAAGCAAACCCTAATAAACAGCATAGGAATAGTGTTGATTTTATCTAATCGACGCCGATTACGATAAACTAGCGCTCACTAATTTTTTGATACAGGATTTACAATGACGCCAACGAATATAGCACTGCACCAGAAATCACGAGTTCTGGAACTTACATGGCCTGATGATGTGGTTCACAATCTGCCTTGTGAGTACTTGCGAGTTTACTCTCCATCGGCAGAAGTCCGCGGACATGGTCCAGGGCAGGAGACGTTGCAGCTTGGTAAAGAGAACGTCAATATTAAAGAAATCGAGCCAATTGGACATTACGCGGTAAAACTTGGTTTCGACGATAATCACGACAGTGGCTTATACGATTGGGGCTTATTACGTGAGCTTGGTGATAATTACGAAGAGTATTGGGCTGATTATCTTGCACGATGCGACGAAGCGAAATACGTAAGAAAAGAACCTGGCCAGATTATCTAAATCATGACATTCATCGATGACTTAAAATTCAATGACGACGGCTTAATCCCCGCTGTTGCGCAACAATACGATAGCAATGAAGTATTGATGATGGCGTGGATGAATAAAGCCTCTATTGCAGAGTCATTAGAAACGGGTCGCGTTTGTTATTGGTCGCGTTCACGTCAGGCATTCTGGCGTAAAGGTGAAAGCTCTGGGCAAATTCAATTACTCAAAGAATTTAGAGTGGATTGTGACGGAGACACATTGCTTTTGATGGTCGATCAGACTGGTCCAGCGTGTCACACGGGTAGAAGAACTTGCTTCTATCAAGTCGCAGAAGATGGCGAATTAAAAATTGATTCCGATCCGTTAATCGACCCCGAAGAACTCTACAAAAAATAAATCGCTATGAAGTGGCTACTGCTTAAAATAATTCGCGGTTACCAGTTATTTCTGAGCCCGGTACTGGGTAGTAGCTGTCGCTTTGAGCCTACATGTTCTTGTTATACCCATCAGGCGATTGATAAGCATGGCGCTATCAAAGGCACATGGTTAGGGCTAAAACGCATCGGAAAATGTCATCCTTGGAACGAAGGTGGTTATGATCCTGTTCCTGAAGAAGAAAACAGTAGTTGATATTTAGCTCTAAGTTTCATAGCCTACATTAATAGGTAAACTTCAGAGAAGTGCTGGGTATGAAAAAAGATGATGAAAAATACCAAAAGAGTTCCCTTGATGCCACTTCTGAAGTTTTAAGCCTACGGAAACAGATTAAAATTTTAGAGCAAGAATGTCAGTTCTTGCGTGAGGAAAATAATTCTCTCAAACATCTATATTCCCCAGAGTATTCCAGACAGAAACCTCAAACAACTTATTCAAACTTAGATACCCAGAAGAAACTTGAGATATTTAAGTCTCTGTTCCGAGGTAGAACAGATGTTTACCCCATACGTTGGGAATCAAAAAATGGTCGATCAGGATATTCTCCAGCATGTGATAATGAGTGGAAGCCGAATATTTGTGAAAAACCGCGAATCAAGTGTAATCAATGCCAAAACCGTTTATTTTCAGCCCTAGATGATAAAGTTTTTTACAATCATTTATCCGGCAAGCAAACTATTGGTATTTATCCTTTGCTTCAAGATGATAGTTGTTGGTTTCTGGCAGTAGATTTTGATAAGTCTAATTGGAAAGATGATGTTCTCGCCTATCTTGAGACTTGTGATGAACTAGGTATACCTGCATCGCTTGAAAGATCTAGGTCTGGCAATGGAGGTCACATCTGGCTGTTTTTTTCAGAACCTGTTCCTGGAGTCATGGCGAGGCAACTCGGCAATATGATTCTTACTAAAACTATGGATAATCGAATTGAAATTGGTTTTGACTCCTATGATCGACTTTTCCCCAATCAGGATACTCTTCCTAAAGGAGGTTTTGGTAATTTAATAGCCTTGCCTTTACAAAAGCTGTCACGTTATCAAGGTAACTCCGTTTTTATTAACCGAAGTTTTCAGCCATATGTAGACCAATGGGATTATCTGGCAAGTATAAATCGTTTGTCAAAATATCAACTTGAAGAATTACTCAAAGCCCACAAGCATAGTCCTAATTTGAGTCTTGAAACGGAAACTCCATGGATAACAAAACCTAAAACTGAAAGTAAGCACCTCTTAAAAGAAATACTTCCAGAAAAAATTACCATAGTCATAGCCAATAGTTTATATATTGAGAAAGCAACACTCCCTGGTGTTTTGCTAAATCAGTTAATCCACCTCGCTGCCTTTTATAATCCTGAGTTTTTTAAAGCTCAGGCCATGCGAATGCCGACCTATGATAAGCCTCGTGTTATAGCTTGTTATGATGATTTAGCACAACATATCGCATTGCCTCGCGGTTGTTTATCTGATGTAACAGATTTATTGGAGGAGCATAAAATTGCAGTAGAAACTGTTGACGAATGTATCAAGGGAAAACCACTAAAGGTTGGCTTTCAAGGGAAGTTAAGAACAGAGCAAAAAGAGACCATTAAAGTATTAAGACGGCATGATTTTGGAGTGTTATCAGCTACAACCGCATTTGGTAAAACGGTGATAGCAGCCAAGATGATTGCAATTCGAAAAAGAAGTACTTTGATCTTAGTGCATAGAAAGCAATTGCTTGAGCAGTGGCGGGAACGTTTGGCTACTTTTCTTTCTGTATCTATTGATGATATTGGTCAAATAGGAGGAGGGGAAAACAAACCGAATGGGAGGCTAGACATAGCATTGCTACAAAGCCTCTATCGAAATAACAAGGTTCATGATGCTGTAGATAAATATGGTCAGGTTATAGTCGATGAGTGCCATCATATTTCAGCATTCAGTTTTGAGCAGGTTCTTAAGCAAGTAAAAGCAAAATATGTTTTAGGACTTACTGCCACGCCTATTAGAAAAGATGGACATCACCCAATTATCTTTATGCAATGTGGTCCGATTCGTCACCAAGTTAATGTGAAAGAAGCAGCTAAAGAAAGACCTTTTGAACATTTTATGATTCCTCGGTTTACTGATTTTTCACTTCCAGCTACTAAAGACAAACTTACTATTCAGCAGATTTATACGATCTTATCTGAAGAAAAAAAGAGAAATGCAAAAATTGTTTCTGATGTAATTTCATGCGTAAAAGAAGGCAGGTCACCTCTATTGCTCACAGAGCGCATATCTCACTTGAAGGAATTAGCTAAATTGCTGGAAGGCAAAATAGAAAATGTGGTTGTTTTGCATGGGGGCATGGGAAGAAAGAAGTTACAAGAAGTTCAAGAACAACTTCAAGCAATCAATAAGAATGATGAAAGGCTTATCCTTTCAACTGGGAAATATATAGGAGAAGGCTTTGATGATCCGCAATTGGATACCCTGTTTCTAGCAATGCCAATTTCCTGGAAAGGGACGCTGCATCAATATGCAGGTCGTTTACACCGGCTTTACGATAGTAAGAAAGAAGTGAGAATTTATGATTATGTGGATGAGCATATTCCTGTGTTACAACGGATGTATGCCAAGCGTAAGAGTGGGTATAGGGCAATGGGATATTTAATGAAAGCAGAGCAAGAATTATTATTGATTTAAAAAAGAAGGAAACCGTATTTTAAATCGAAGTAACGACTAACAAAGTATGACGTATTTCAATTGAACTACCATCTGTTCTTTGATGGCAAGAAGAGCAACTACGTATAAAAGAAGATGAATTTGGCAAAGTTTTTGTTACTCCAATTTGATTGGTTTTTTTGAATCCTTTGGGGTTTCATTCCTCGCCCCTTGGGGCGTAATATGCTTGAAGTGAGCAAATATAGTGTAACAGTTTTACTCTATCTCTTACTTTACGCAGATCATCAATTGGTAATATTTTGATGAAGTTAATACCCCTGCTTTCGAGGTACGAGAAAGTCGCGTTAAGAGAGGGCTTGCTCCGTGGGATTTTTTAAATAAAGAATTGTGAGTGTTTCTAATTCTCTCGTTTTTCAAATATCTCTTCTGCAAATTGCGCGAATTTACCGTGTTAAACAAGAAAATTTCTCGAATAATTTAATTCTATTGATAACTCTCATTGATTCAAACGAGATCTAGCGCTATGGTCTTATTCATGATAAATGTAAGTGACGCTGATCGCGAAGAATACCCGGAAATGATTGCCGCGGTTGACCTAGGCTCAAATAGTTTTCATCTGATTGTGGCGCGTGTTGATGAGCATGGTAATTTTTCCATGGTTGATCAAATGAAAGAAATGGTGCGATTGCGCGGCGGGCTCGATGAACATAACAATATGGATGAGGCTGTTGCTCAGAATGCACTTGAATGTCTGCAACGCTTTGGTGATCGCATTCGACACCTTGAGCCCTGGGCAGTAAGAGCTGCGGGTACAAATACTCTACGTACCATGAACAGCTCAGCAACGTTTTTACGACAAGCGAATAAAGCGTTAGGGCATCGTATTGAAATTATTCCCGGTCGTGAAGAAGCCCGATTGGTCTATCTTGGTGTATCTCATACCTTATCTGATGATGAAGGCAAGCAACTGGTAGTCGATATCGGTGGTGGTAGTACTGAGTTTATTGTTGGTAAAAAATTCGAACCAAAGCGCCTTGAGAGTTTGAATTTTGGTTCGGTTAGTGTGACTAAACGATTCTTCCCTAATGGTGATTTGAGTCCTTCTCATTGGCAAACAGCGAATACCGTTTTGCGTCTTGAGATTATGCCGATCCAGCGTGAATATTCGCACACGAATTGGAAGCGCGCGATTGGCTCATCTGGAACAATTAAGGCAACGCGTTCAATCATTCAGGAGCTTGGACTAGATAAGTTTGCCATTACACTTGATTCCTTATATGAGATCCGCGATAGGTTGATTGATATTGGCAATATTGACGATATCGATTTACCGGGGTTGAACCAAAATCGAGCGCCAGTATATGCGGGAGGGCTCGCAGTCATCATTGCGGTTTTCGAAGCGCTAAAGATAGAGATAATGACAGTCTCTGATGGCGCACTACGTGAAGGTTTGCTCTACGATATGTTGGGCCGAATCAATCACGAAGATGTTCGTGACCGCTCTGTTAAAGATTTGATGAGCCGTTTCAATATTGATGTCGAACATGCAGAAAGTGTAAAGAAAACAGCCTTGCATTGTTTTTCTCAAGTGAGAAAGGATTGGGGATTAAGCAAGAAGCGCAGTCATACACTTGCCTGGGCTGCTGACTTACATGAACTGGGAATGAGTATCACCCATGATAAACATCAGCTACAAGGTGCGCATATTCTAGACCACGCTGATATTCCTGGGTTTAACCAACGTCGTCAGCATTGGTTGGCAGCTCTGGTACAAACACACCGTAAGAAAATAGATACCGAGGTTTTCGATAGTTTGATGGAAGATGATCGACAAACTATTCTGTATCTATGTGTGTTATTGCGTATTTCGGTTTTGTTACATCGCTCAAGGCAAGACATAGACTTCTTGCCGGAAGTGATTGGTGAAGAAAATAGTATGCATATCACTTGCGCTAAAGCGATAAAAGATCAGGCATTACTAGAAGCTGATTTAATTCAAGAGAAGGTCTGGTTAGAGAAATTGGGCTTCAATTTATTCTTTTAGGTTTTGTACAAAGGCCTCTTTTAGAAATCATTGTTCTTCTTAAATTCCGCTTAAAAGCCTCTTTGATCGGTTACTTCATCAGCTCGTCCACTAAAAATATCATTTCATTGATTTTTGCTGAATAATGGAGGAAGTTCTGAATAATCTAGGTGAAATTCTGTAAGTTTCTAGGGCATCATATCCTAGGCGCGCTTTGCCATGAATGGCTCTATTTGGCATGGTGCAACAACCCTTCATAAAAAGTGCAACAACGGAGTCGGTGCTCCATGCTAATAAAAATGCCTTAGAGACTTACCCTACGGGGCTTAGCCAAGCTTCCAATTTCTTCGTTATTGGTTTGAACCATAGAATGACTATGCTTGAAAACCAATGCCTCGAACTTGAAAACTTGGCGTTGCCAGAATTCAACTAGGTTAATCAGAGCTTCCTTAAGCACTGATTGTCTACATAGTATTATTGACAACATATTCGGGGCACTTTCATGAAAAAAATCGCAATTATTATCGCAGACCTAGATTTAGGTGGTGGGCAGCGAGTGGCTATTAATCTTGCTAATGCATTGGCGAAAGAAAATGAAGTGAGTATTGTTATTTTTCAGGATGACGATATTCATTATGATGCGCCTGGAAAGCTCATTCATCTAGATTGCCCACAAAAAAACAGCGTTTTCGGCAAAGTATTTAATGTTTTAAAGCGTGCTTATTGTTTACGAAAGCTGATTAAAAAAGAAAAATTTGATCATGTTTATGGTTTCATGGAAACCGCTAACTTCCCAACTGCTTTGGTATTTAACGATGCGGCTTTATCCGTGCATTGCAATCCTCGAGAGTTAAGCTTTTTTGAATCAACCTTAGTAAAGCTGACATACCCTAGAGTGAAAAATATTATCGCAGTTTCAGAAGACGTTGCATCAATTCTTAAAAGCGATTATTCACTGAATAATGTCTCTAGAATTTACAATCCCGTTGATGTTGAAGATATCGTGGCACAAGTAGACAAGCCTTATGAGCACCCTAAGCCCTATATTGTTGCTTTGGGAAGATTCCACGAAGTGAAGCGTTATGACCTGTTGATAAATGCATATGCAAAAAGCAAGATGCAAGAAGATTGCGATTTAATCATTGTAGGTGATGGTGAGCTTCGCGAAGATTTAGAAAGACAGGTAAATGCCTTACTAATTCATCATAAAGTTCATTTTGTTGGTACTCAGAGTAATCCATTCCCTTACTTAGCTGGTGCTAAGTTTTTAACGTTAACGAGTCGTACTGAAGCATTTCCTATGGTTTTAATCGAGGCGTTGGCATTGAAGACACCTGTCGTTGCTACTGATTGCCCAACAGGTCCAAGAGAGATCGTAAGGCATGGGGAAAATGGCTTACTGGTAGAAAATGAAAATGTTGAAGCGTTTACAGAAGCGCTGGATACTTTGTTCTATAACGAACTCATGTTACGTAAATTCAGAAACAACGCAATCGACTCTATCCAACATCTATCTGGTGGAGTGATTGCTAAACAGTGGTTGGCGCTTTAACGCTTGCTGTTACAGAACCTAATTTCAAACTTTTTCTGATCTGGTGATTGTGCTACATTGCTATTTAAAAATGGAGCGCCAGATGAAAATAAAAATACACCCCCCCACTTTTACGCTGTTTTTAGCACTGCTTTTGTCAAATACAACAGTGTTTGCGAGTGATCTTCAAAAAGAAAAACGTTGGGCTGAGCAAATTAGTGATTCGTTACTTGATGGCGAAGCTGTCGAACTCAATGATGGAAGTAATGATTTTTTAGCCATAGATACGCGTGCAGATGATCCCAAAGATGTAGCCGTGATTGTTATTCATGGTATTGGTATCCATCCAGATTGGGAAACCGTGGTTCAGCCTTTACGTGTGCAATTAGCGGCTAACGGTTGGAATACCTTATCTTTACAAATGCCTGTTCTCGCTAATGATGCAGAAGGCAAAGATTACGAGCCATTAATGAAAGAAGTTCCTGCCAGAATAGATTCAGGTATTCGGCATCTGGCTAAAGAAGGCGCAAAGAGAATTGTGATCGTTGCGCATAGCATGGGCGCGCGCATGGCTAATTACTATTTAGCGCATAAAAAAGTCTATAAAGAAGCACAAACAGAAACGCCAATAATCGCTTACGTAGGCATCGGTATGAATACCAATAATGAGAGATTTATAGAAAAAATCAAAATTCCCATGCTCGACTTATACGGTGAAAAAGATTTAGAAGGCGTATTGAAGTCGATCGATTCCAGAAAGAAAGCGGGATCACATAATAAAGGATATCAACAACAGCAGGTCGCAGGCGCAAATCACTTTTTTGAAGGTCAAGATGATGATTTGGTGAGTGCCGTAATGACAGCGTTAAAAACGTTTTAACTTCTGATAGTTTTTAGTAAAAACGCAGAAACAAAAAAGCCGACGATAACGTCGGCTTTTTAATGTTCTAAATGTGTGTTTAGATATTAGATATATAAACAAATATCCGATTCACCTGCAAAATCGAAGAATGTTGCTGCACCTACATAATCTAGGCCTTCCATAAAGTCTTTCTCAGCATCAAATCCGAATAACTCAACCGTCATCTGACAGGCTAAAAATTTAACTTCTGCTTCTTGGCAAAGTTCACGTAATTCAGCGATTGTAGCAACGCCATTGTTTGCGATTGTTTTCTTCATTAGCGTTGTTGCGATTGCTTCGTAGCCAGGTAAGTTCGCCTGAATGATGTTTGGGATATTCATATTAATATCTTGAAGCCATTTTGGACCAAATGGCATTTTCATCGGCATACCAGGATTTCCAAGAGGACTTACTTTCAGGCCGCTAAGGTCCTTCTTCAAAAGCTGTAAGCCATAAAAAGTACAAAACATTTCTACTTCATAGCCTAAAGCAGCAGCTGTAGATGCCAGGATAAAAGGAGGGTAAGCCCAGTCTAATGTGCCTTTTGTGGCGATAATTGCTAGTTTCTTCTGCTCCATTTTCTACCTCTTAGAATGTTTGTTTGAATGAATAATCGCCCGACTATAACAGAAAACAATAATATACTGAAATACTATTATATATTGTTTTCATAGAATATATTTATGCTGGATGTAGGCCTGTTTCATAAATATAACGGACAATTTTCATCGCTAGATGCATAATCATTAGAATGAATTTTAAACAGGTGTTTGAATAATAATGAGAGTTTCGCGTTTTTATCAGGAAGGTGAGATACAAGTAGGTGAAGAGTTAGCATTAACTCAAGCTAATCATCGACATGCCGTACAAGTGTTACGTTTAAAAGTAGGGGACGACCTGATTCTTTTTAATGGGAAATCTGGTGAGTATTCAGCAAAAGTAAGTGAAACAGATAAACGAAATTCACAAGTAACAATAGAAGACTACAATCCAATTAGTAGAGAATCGTCGTTAGATCTGACACTAATTTTGGCAAATATTAAGCCTGATAAAATGGATTACGCGATCCAGAAAGCGGTAGAGCTTGGCGTTACAACCATTCAGCCAATGTATACAAAACGTAGTGTGATTAAACTGAAAAGTAATCGCCTCGAAAAAAAGATGCTGCATTGGCAAGGCGTGATGATTGCCTCTTGTGAACAATCAGGTAGGACAGCGATTCCAGAAATAAAAGAACCCTGCGATTTTGAAGAGATTTTCTCTAAGTATGCCGGTACGACACAGATTTCAATGCTGCCTGGTTCTAGTAACAAAATACAAGAGTTGAAGCTCAGCGAAAACATCACTGATGTTTCTTTGATTATTGGGCCAGAAGGCGGATTTAGCGATGACGAAGAACTGATCATGCAGTCAAATAATGTTCAATCTGTAAACTTTGGGAAAAGAATATTACGAGCAGAGACCGCTGCGGTAGCAGGAATTACTGCATGCCAGATGGCTTGGGGTGATTTGTAATAATAGCGAAAGTATAAAGCCACCCCCCTACTTATAAGAGGTTTTTTAAATCTTATTCTTTGAGTCATTATCGCTCTAAGCTTGCTTTATATGCTCGCAATCTCACTTATGTTAACAGGTACACCATTCAAAAAGGATATTTTGCTTATCGGAGTTACTGGGATTTTATCTCCAGGTAATAAGATGCCGACCAGGTTTAGCGGATCAGCAGAAGAGATTGTAATCGATTGCTCATGTTTATCTTTTTTACGTGATTTTCGCAGTACGTTTAAGGCTTCGGGTAAAGTAAATTGTTCGCCGCTGACACCGTTAACAAAACGTCCGCCGCGAATTTCACCGCGTGCTTCCATGCGCCAGTAAACGCGTAATAAATCACGCCATTGTGGTAAGTTGTTTTCTCGTTCTAGCACTTTGCGGAAAATGACGCCGTAACGATTTAGTAGCGTCCATGCGATAAATTCTATTTCGTCCTGATTTAAAGATTTTTGGTTTAATGATGGTTGCTTTGATTCCGTATTGTCCACTTCTCGTATCAAGCTCCAACGTCCGGCATTATCAAACGGAGAAACTTTTGCAGTACTTCGTCCTCGTCTGGCATGAAATTTAGGGCGTTTTGCAGAAGGTGTAATCAGAGCGCGCAAACCTACATACGCATCTGAAGTTACCAGACCCCAGTTGACTAATTCACCCAAGGCGTCTTCAACTTGCGTGCGTAGAATTCCGGTATTTTTCACAATGTCGAAAAAGAATAATGCACCTTGATTGCTTAAGGCTTCAACGACCTTTTCTGCATAAGGGCTGAGTTTGTACTCATCAGGTTTTCCCGAGAGTTGTTTCCATTGAGCAATATGATTTCGTTGTAATAAGGCAATCGGTGTATTGCTGACCGGTGATTTTTTCTTGGTTAGTTTTTTACTGGATGAGGCAACATTTAATCGTAACCAGTTAATTCTGCCAGACAGACACAGGCTATCCAACATATCGATGCTGAAGTTCTTGATGCGCGCTGGCAGCACACCATCTTGCCATGCTGCTGCTGATAGCGAAATTCCTTCAAGCTGTTCGAGTACATGTGCGACCGATTCGGTGCCTTCGCCTTTATCCACCAGCCCCTGCCACTCAAACAGAAATGACATATAGTTTGCTAGTGAAACTGGCTCTATTTCTCTACGTAGTCGAGTTATGGTGTAACGATGTATCCGTGCTAACAGTCTTCTTTCGCACCATTCGACTTCGCTATTTTGTCGTGTAAAGTGCCCTTGAATGACAAAGCCTTCTTGTTCTAGTGCCAGCAAAATTTGATTGGTTTTACTGACATCGATGCCTAACGGTTGTCCCAATTGCTTTGCAGTAACAGGACCGAGTCCTTCAAGTCGGCTGCGTAAAATCTCCAGTAAAGGATTCTCAGTAGAAAAAGTGCCTATAAGTGGGGGGGTGACCTTTTGTTTATTGTCTGCTGATTTCAGGCTCGGTATTTCACGTCCTGACTCTGGAATTACTTCAATAAACTCATGTAAACGCTCTGCTGCAACCCATAAAGTCTCTTCCTTTTTGGGTGAATGATTGAGTGTGTTTTTTACTTTAATTTTATAAGCACGATGGTCTTTGGCTAATTCATCAAATAGTTGTTGCCAGCCACAATCGCTAATTACATCAACCGCGCTGTTCGATAATACACGTCCTTGTTCACTTTCCAGAATAAAGCCGAGCACCATTAGCGCGTCATGTAATTCATCAGCAGTTCGTACAATCGGCCAAGCTTCTTCTCGTACTTTATCAATGGCTGCAATATCAAGTTTTCGTAGAGAAGCTGCATCTTCGGTGCTCATGAATGGCTGGGATTTAATCGCCATGGTGCGACGTTCTTCTGCTTCGCCATCATCAAGAAAGGCATAGGGTTTTGCCGTGATGACTTCTTGTGAGAGTGGTGATGGTGAGGTCAAATCACAGCAAGTAATATTGATTTTTCCTGTCTCGATTTTTTGCAGAACGTCGATCAAGCCATCAATATCCATCGTTTCGTTCAAGCAGTCTTTGATGGTTTGCTCTACCAGCGGATGATCAGGAATTTCGCGTTCACCCGCGATATTTTCAAGACAGGCTATTTGGTCAGGAAAGATGACTGCCATTAAATCTTCCGCATCAGATCGCTGAAAGTAGGGGGGTGACCTTCGACCAAAACGATTGCGTAATACTGCCAGCGAAATCGTTGCATTCCAGCGCCAACGAGTTGGAAATACAGGCGCATCTAGCATTGCTTGAATTAACACCTCTCTCACCGTTTTCGAATTCAGATAGCGTACAACTTCTTCCATTGGGAAGCTATGGGTGGAGGATAATGACAGCACGATGCTGTCTTCCAGCGCAGCAGCTTGTAGTTCGAAATTAAACTTACGACAAAAGCGTTTTCGCAACGCCAATCCCCATGCTTTATTGATACGTGAGCCAAAAGTGGAATGAATAACGAAATGCATATCGCCCACTTCATCAAAGAAGCGTTCGAATAGAACATTAGTTTGGGTTGGTAATAATCCCAGTGCAGCTTTGGCAGAAGCCAGATACACAACTAATTGCTCAGCGGCACTTCGTGATAATTGATATTCGTTACGTAAACAATCGATCGCGCACTCTTCACTTTCATCGAGTAATTCATCGACTGTTTCACGTAATGCGGAAACAGTGCCAGATAATTCATTGGTACGACCTAATGCATCGCCTACCCAAAAGGGAATGTTAGGCGGTTGGCCATTGGCATCTTCGACAAATACTTTGCCTGTTTCAGATTTTAAGATTCGATAGGAGCGATTGCCTAACTGGAAAATATCTCCGGGTAAACTTTCAAAGGCAAAATCTTCGCCTACGCTACCAATGCGATAACCTTCGGGTTGCAGTACCACATCGCAATCAAATTGATCGGGAATCGCGCCGCCATTGGTGAGCGAAATAATACGGGCACTTTTACGTGGTCGCACGCGGCGATTGATCGCGTCGTAATGTAGATAGGCAGCTCGTCTCCCGCGGCGAGTAGAAAAACCATCGGCCAGCATTTTGATGATGTCATCAAAGGTTTTTTCAGTGAGTTCGATATACGGTAAAGCTTTTCTAAATGACTGATAGAGCTCATGGACATTCCACTCACGCGCACTGACTTCGGCAACGATTTGTTGAGAGAGTACATCTAAAGGTTGTTGAGGAATGATTACCCGATCGAGTTCACCTTGATTTGCTGCATGTAATAACGCTGTCGTTTCTACCAGCTCATCCCGACTTAGAGGGAATATTCGCCCTTTTGGTGTGGCGCCAACGGCATGTCCAGAACGTCCCACACGTTGTAAGAAGGCCGCGATTGATCTTGGGGAGCCTAGTTGTATGACTAGGTCAATATCACCAATATCAATACCTAACTCTAATGAAGCAGTGGCAACTAGGCATTTTAAGTTTCCAGCTTTGAGGCGTTGTTCCGCTTCGAGGCGTTTCTCTTTCGCCATGCTGCCATGGTGCGCCATGACGTTTTCTTCGCCTATTCGCTCTGCCATACTTTTGGCTACACGCTCGGCTAAACGTCGCGTGTTTACAAAGATCAATACGGATTTATGGGTGTTAGAGAAGTATTCGAGGCGTGCGTAAATTTCTTCCCAAATCTCATTCGACATCACTGCGCTCAAAGGTGAGCCAGGCATTTCAATAGCAAGGTCACGTTCACGAGAATGGCCTGTGTCAATAATCGCACATTCCTCGTCGCGGTCGCCGACTAGAAACTTAGCCATGGTTTCGATGGGTTTTTGTGTAGCTGAAAGCCCGATGCGTTGTAGATGAGACTTTGGGTTATATTCTTTAGTCAGTGCTTCTAGTCTTTCCAGTGAAAGCGTTAGATGCGAGCCACGTTTACTGCCCGCGATTGCGTGAATTTCATCGATGATGACCGTTTCCACGGTACTTAACATCTTTCTACCAGACTCAGAGGTGAGCAAAATGTAGACGGACTCAGGTGTGGTCACCAGAATATGCGGTGGTGTGCGTATGGCTTTAGCGCGCTCAGATTGCGGGGTGTCGCCGGTTCTAACCCAGGCACGTGCATCGACATCGTGTAAGCCTAATTCTAATAAAGCATCGCGTGTGCCTTGCAAAGGTTGTTGTAAGTTTATTTGAATATCATTGGATAATGCTTTTAGTGGAGAGATGTAAAGCACACGCGTTTCATCTTCTAAACCGCGTTCGAGCCCTTCTTTTATTAACTGGTCGATTGCCGATAAGAAAGCCGCGAGTGTTTTACCGGAACCTGTAGGAGCAGCGAGTAAAGTATGTTTTCCTTTGTTTATTGCTGACCACGATTGCTCCTGAACATCAGTCGCTGCTTTAAAGTTTGAATTGAACCAACGCTGGATTGCTGGGTGGAAATCAGAAGAAGGCATCACTCGATAATACGCTTTTTGTTCGCTTTTCTCTAGTCTGATATTTGCTTTCAGATATTTCTAATAATCGTTTAACTAGTAGAAGTGACGTTTATAAAGTCGTCCCAAAGTAGGGGGGTGTGATGTAAAATGATTTAATGAATGAAACATCTCGAAAATGGCTTTATGAAACTCTTGAAGAAAACCGCAGTGGTCTAGCGGCGCGATCTATTAATCTTGGGTTGATGATATTAATTATACTGAATGTGGTAAGTATAGTTGCCTCATCAGATGCCGGTATTAATGCACGTCATACTGTTTTCTTTAAAAGTTTTGAAATTTTCTCACTAATAGTCTTTACCATTGAGTATGTAGTGCGCGTCTGGATTTCAATTGAGAGCAAGGAGATAAACAAGAAACACCCCATCCAGTCGCGAATTCGTTATATGTTTACGCCAATGGCACTTGTGGACTTTTTTGCGATTTTTCCGTCTTACTTGCTGTTCTTAGGTACTGATTTATTGATTTTAAGAATGCTACGTTTAGTTCGGCTATTTAAACTCACGCGTTATTCACATTCGATGGAATTACTGGTGACAGTGCTAAAAGCAGAGGCTGAGAACATAGTCTCAGCCATTTTCGTACTGGTCATTATGATCGTTATTGCTGCCACAGGCATATACATCGTGGAAGGCGATATTCAACCCGATGAATTTGGGAGTATTCCAAGGGCTCTTTGGTGGGCAACTGTTACTTTAACGACTGTGGGTTATGGTGATGTGGTTCCCATTACGAGCCTGGGGCGAGTGCTGGGTATTGTCATCGTTATTACAGGAATTGGCATGGCAGCATTACCAGCGGGTATTCTTGCTTCCGGATTTACTTCTGAAGTGGGTAGAAGAAGAGAACGTTTTAAGAACGCTATTTTGATCTGGGTTGAAGACGGCACTTTTAGTAAGCATGAAAATTCCGAGTTTGTTGATTTAAGAGTCGAACTAGGTATAACTCGCACAGATGCTGCGCTAATGCTTCGTGAAGCTAGAGCTGAATACAAAAGAACTCGCGTTACAGACAAACAAACAGTTTGCCCAGAATGTGGTCATAGTTTAAAGGAACATCCATGAAAAGAGCTGAACAGTTGCAGGACTTATCCAGAGAACATCATGATTCATTGGTGATGGCAAAGAGAATCGCAGAGGTTGCCGAAGGTGGGGATGACACTGAAATCTTAGAAGCAATCGAAACGGTTAAAAATTATTACGAAACCGAACTAGAAGTGCACTTTCAACACGAAGAACGAACTATTTTCGCACCAATTTTTAAAGAGTATCGAGAACACATTGGTATCGCTACGCAGTTGTTAAAAGAACATGGCGCAATGAGAATGTTGATGCCAAAGCTTCACGTAGCGAGTGCTAGAGAAGACTTGGCTGAGTTTGCAACGATGCTAAAAAATCATACACGAATGGAAGAGCGTGAGCTATTTCCGATTGTTGAATCAAACTTTAGTGATGAGCAACTTGATGCGGTATTGAACTTTGTACCACTAGATTAAACGGTAAAAAATGCTCCGCCGAGGCGTAGCCGAGACAATATTGGAGCACAGCGACGATTACTCGAAGAGTGAGATTTTGTAAAAACCTCATAAAAGTAGGGGGTGACTTTTTATCTAATTTTATTAAGCTTTCTTCATGTAAGCCGCACGAAGTACGATTCGAGTGCCATTAATACGCCCTTCGATTTGTTCAATATCATTAGTAAGCGAGATGCCTTTCACTAAGGTGCCACGCTTTGCGGTGAAGTTAGCGCCTTGAATGACTAAGTCTTTGACAAGTGTGACAGAGTCACCGTTATTCAGTGCTGCTCCGTTAACATCCAGTGTTGGCTCATCATTATTCGCTCCAGCTCCAGCGCCCGCAATTGCCCAGTTCTTAACGTCATCTTCCAGATACATCATATCTAGAAGATCTTGAGGCCATCCTTCACTTTTGAGCGTGTTGAGAAGTCTCCAAGACATTACTTGAACTGCAGGCACTTGGCTCCACATGCTGTCATTCAAACATCGCCAGTGGTTAGCATCCATGCTTGAAGGATTTTCAATCTGAGTTTTGCAGGTATCACATACCAGAATGGAATTATCTACAGTTGGATTAGTCTCAGGTGGTACTAAGAAAACACTTAGGTCATTTTCTGCTGAGCATAGCTCACATTTATTATCACTTCGGCTTTTGAGGGATTCTTCAAGGTTCATATCTTACTACTCGGCAATATTAAAACTATCTTTAGGCAAAGCTAAAAAACGGGACTATGCCATAGTGTGAATACTAATGAAGCTCTGATTCAGAGCTTCATTAGATGCCTATGGTTTTGGACGCCAAATAATTGATTCAAGAGCCCAGCCTTGTAATACATCTGCTGGAGGTACTCTTCCTGTTGCAGGATTGTCCCATTTACCGTTAAAGACATATAAAATATTTGGGGTATTTGGAGCATAACAAAGGACTTTGCCAGACATATCAGCAGAACCCGCCTGGCACTGTTCGTCTTGGCCGTAGGTATAAACTTTATTATATAAAGTCCCTAAATGATGACCAAGGCTATTTTGTATGATGTTGTCTTCAATAATGACTGAAAAAATATTCTTTTGTGCGGCATCAGGAATAATATTCATAATGGTTTTTACACCTTCTGAAATACGTATTGCTGGGAACGGGTTGCCCTCTAAAAAATTAACTTCTTCAACGACGCTGTATTCGCTAAAAGCAAGCGTCATTTGGTGCATATTGAATGATGTTGTCGCATTGATTGGCCCAATACCGTCAGCGGATAAAATAATAGACTTATCTTCTGGGGTAGTGATTGTGTTTTTCTGAGGATCATCATTGTCACAAGCTGTTAAACCGATCGTAAAAAAGAGGCTTAACATAATGATTAGTAATGCGCTTTTTCCTTTCCTTGGAGCTGCGTTTTCCATAATATATTTTTATCCCTGTATTGTTGCCATATTGTTTAGCGATTCTCTCATAAAGCTATTAAGAGAACAATTAAACGGGTTGTTTATAGGGTGCAGTTAATCCGAGCTAGGTTCGATTCTTTTATTGTTAATAGGTCTTATTAAACTAATAATTATTAAAAGCTCATTGGTCTTATCTTGATTCCATTTATAGAAAGCTAATAAATTGTCATTTTCTATATTACAAAATATTATGTTGTTGGTCTGTTGTAACGCTTCGTTTTGATGACGAATTTGATTTATTTTAGAAATAAT
>RCNF010001766.1_pt1 | contig 24590 bp, 26 predicted proteins | sample 2041311 | NCBI WGS metagenome assembly RCNF01 (sample SAMN09708228, study PRJNA481090) | Marine sediment metagenome, whole genome shotgun sequencing project. | biome: marine sediment; feature: ocean; material: sediment; isolation source: Sewage treatment plant 2 marine sediment (STP2) ... | reverse complement strand
TCGGCGAACGCTTTCTGCGTCAGCAACATGCGACGCACGTCGGGATGCACGATGATCGGATCCGCGGGTCCACCGAGATTTTTGGGGCCCGTCAGGGAACGCATCTGCAGGCGGTCCCGCGAGTAGGCGAGGGAGTTCTGGAAAGCGAGCTCTGAATGCGCGAGCCCCTGTAAACCGGTCCCGAGTCGGGCGAAGTTCATGAAGGTGAACATATAGTTCAGGCCCTTGTTTGCCTCCCCGACCAGGTACCCGGTTGCGCCGTCGAAGTTCAACAGGCACGTCGAGTTGCCGTGAATGCCCATCTTGCGCTCGAGGGCTCCGCAGCGCACGTTGTTACGCTCGCCGATCGAGCCGTCCTGGTTGGGAATAAACTTGGGCACGATGAACAGCGAAATACCCTTCGTGCCAGGCGGTGAGTCGGGCATGCGCGCCAGTACGATGTGCACGATGTTTTCAGCGAGGTCGTGTTCGCCCGACGAAACAAATAGTTTCGATCCGGTAATGCGATAAGTGCCGTCCTCAGCTTGCTCGGCTTTGGACTTCAACAGGCCAAGGTCCGTGCCGCAATGCGCCTCGGTCAGGCACATGGTGCCGGTCCAGCGACCACTGACCAGGGGCTCCATGAACATCGCCTTTTGCTCCTCGGAGCCGTGCTCGTCAATGGTCTCCATTGCGCCATGGGAAAGTCCGGGGTACATGGACCAGGACCAGTTCGCCGTCCCGGTCATCTCGCGAACGGTTAATCCGATCGACATGGGCAGGTCCTGGCCGCCATATCGGGAGGGTTGATCCAGCGACGGCCAGCCGCCGTCGACGTATTGCTGGTAAGCCTCCTTGAATCCGGGCGGGGTCCTGACCTCGCCGTCTTCCAGCATTTCGCACCCGGCCTCGTCGCCCACGGCGTTTAGTGGGGCGATTACCTCCTCGGAGAATTTGCTGGCCTCGCCCAGAATTGCGTCGATCAGCTCCTGGTTGACCTCGTCGCAGGCGGGCAACGACTGGTAGTGCTTCTCGAAGTTCAGCACGTCCTGCATCACAAACTGCATGTCGCGCAAAGGTGCTTTGTAGGTCGTCATACCGATTCCCGTTGATTTCAGAGTACACTTGTACGCACAACTGTACCATAGATTTGCTAGGATGTAATTCAAGGCTCACGAAAGAGCCAATTTGACGCTGGAAGGAGCCTTGGCTTGAAAGTCTCGAGAAAAAAGCAAAAAGAGGAAACACGGCAAAAACTCATGGACGCGGCCACCGCGGAGCTCGCCTCAGGACGAAGTTTCGATACGCTGAGCCTAAGGGAGATCGCCAAACTGGCCGGTATTGCTCCGACGTCGTTCTACCGTCACTTCCACGATATGGAAGGATTGGGTCTGGCACTCATCGAGGAACACGCCGCGGGCCTCCTGACCCTGATGCACAGTGTTCGCGAACAGGCATCGGAAGGCCGGTCTGTGATCAGGGCTTCGGTAGAGACGCTATTCGATTACATCTTTAGCAACCAGGGCATGTCGCGAATGATCCTGCAGGAGAGCATGGCCAGGGAGTCGGCATTTCGCAAAGCGGCGGAGAAGCTGTTTGTAACGATGTCGAGTGATCTCGCGGACTTTTTGGTTTGGGATGCGCAGCAAAGAGGCGTACCGCTGAGTCATCCGCAACTCGCCGCAAATTCCGCAGTCGCCATTTTGTTCACAACCGGGATCGCATTGCTCAGCACGCCGGCCGAGGACCGCGATCGGCGCATCGAAGCCGCCATAGTCCAGTTGCGGATGATCATGCGTGGTGCTGAAGCCATGGGGAAGACGACCTGAGATTCTTGTGCTTTGGGTAGCAGTATATGGGTAGCAATTCGCGCTAGATGCGTGCTGTCCAAGGTTCTGCAGGTCGGTAGCGGACGGCGTTTATTAGAGCGGAGCCGTTTCCGCTGGTCAGCTGACGTCCGGTTTCACTCAAAGCGGATGTTCAGATGCTCGAATTTGGAGGATCCTGACGGGCTGCTTCCGGCCAACAGCAGACATTCACCTCATGTTAGACTTCGGCGCATCCCGGAATTGAACTCCTCCGGGAGAGGACAGTCCCGCACTCGATGGCCAATAAACTTGACATTGCTCAACTCAGGAGCCTCTCCCCACTGAACGGGCTGAAGACGGATAATCTCCGCGCGATTCTCCATGAGATCGAACTGCTGGAAGCGAACCGCGGCCAAGCGCTTTTCAAGAAGGGCGATACAGATAAGCGGACGGTCTATGTGCTGTCCGGGACGATAGAACTCAAGGAAGGCGACGAAGTCGTTCAGACCATCGCCGGTGGGACGGATGAAGCACGTAACCCGATCGCCCCCATACTGCCACGCCATCAGACTGCCGTAGCGGCAGGCGACGTTAAATACATCAGTATAGATAGTGAACTTCTGGATGTGACATTGACCTGGGATCAGACCGGTATCTATGAAGTCGGTGACTTCGGCACGGAACAACTTGAGAAGACCGGAGACTGGATGGCCGCCTTTCTTCAAATCAAAGCTTTCCAAAAAATACCGCCAGCGAATATTCAGACGATCTTCATGCGCCTACAGCCGGTCGACTATAAAGCGGGAGACGTCGTTATCCAGCAGGGCAATGAAGGTGATTATTTCTATGTCATTAGTGATGGCCGCTGCATGGTGACACGCGAGACGCCTTTGAATGACGAGGGCATTAACCTAGCTGAGCTGGTTGTCGGCGACACATTCGGTGAGGAAGCGTTGCTCTCAGAGGCAAAGTGCAACGCGACAATAACGATGCAGACGGACGGCATCTTGATGCGTTTGGGTAAAGACGACTTTCAGGCTCTTCTAGAAGAGCCGATGCTCGACTGGTTGGACCAAGACGAAGCGGACAAAGTCATTGCCGACGGCGGTCAATGGCTCGATGTCCGCCTGCCGAGTGAATTTAAGGTCTTCCATAAGGACGGCGCCGTGAATATACCGCTTTACCTTCTTCGTCATAAGCTCAATATGCTGGATCCCGGAAAACAGTACGTAGTCTGTTGTGATACCGGCCGGCGCAGTTCAGCGGCGGCCTTCATACTGAAGCAGAAGGACTTTCAGATCGTCGTGTTGACGGGTGGGCTAACCCAGGGCGAACTCTAAGAGCAACGAATAGCTCCAGATCGGGCCAATCTCTCCAGTAGGTTAGGTGGAAATTGCTCTTCTCGTACCCTGCAGTTTGATTTGTTCAATCGATCGGGAATGTCCTATTCTTTCAGCTTCCGCCTAATGCTAAACGGGACATCCTTACCGGTCCGCACCCGCTTGACAACTGTATACCATATGGTATACAGTCGGTTTCGTTATGGTGACCCTGACAATAGACCGTGGCCTCAAAGATTCTGTATACGAACAGGTCGCCGGCCAGGTACGACAACTTGTCGCCTCCGGGACGCTGGCTCCCGGAACACCCTTGCCCTCGGTACGCCAACTGGCGAGTGACCTCGGCGTCAACCTGAACACAATAGCCCGCGCATACCGGCTTCTGGAGTCCGAGGGCTTCCTCGCCATAAAAGACCGGGCTGGTGTTTCTGTCGCGGCACCACCGACACGAATCGAATCCACCGTCAAGAAAGAGCTGCAGGATCAGCTCAGTGTGACTATCGCCCGGCTTCGGCAGGCGGGCGTATCGCATGATGAATTACTCGCGTTGGTTGAACGCGAAGTTTCAGCCATCAGCAGTCAACCTCCGGAGGAATCGAAATGAACGAATCGACGCTTGTAAACCTGTTCCTCATAATCAGAGTCTTCCTGGTCGGAGGACTCCTTTTCGCACTGCCACACATCATGCGTAAGGGACTGATGTTCGGCGTGTACATCGGCGAGGGCACGGCAAAAGGCGATTCGGCAAGTCAACTGTTGCACAGCTGGCGCCGGGGTTGCGTACTCGTGATGGTATTGGCGCTTGGTGTCGGGCTGGGGATTAGTGCGGCTGGTTGGCCAGTTGCGGGAAACCTTACAGGAACCGCCGTACTGCTCTGCTCTGCTCTGGTGCTCTACCTGCGCGTCTACGCTAAAGCGCGCAAACTGATTCCTCCTGAGGCGGCTCGTCAAGCTCAAAAAACCGTGGTTTCTCTGGATGTAGACCGCTCCCGTGGTCATACCTTCGCCCGGGCGACGCTCGCGATCTGCCTGATCACCAGCCTGTTGGTCATCCTGTACGCAGTGGCCAGTTACCGGATCATGCCCGACCTTGTGCCCGCATTGTCCGGGACCGGGCCCATGTCTGAGAAGGTGTTTATTGACACTATCTATTTTCCCGTTCTCGCCCTTGTGGTGAGTTCACTATTCTCACTACTGGCGTTATTTGCAGCGGGCGCAAAACACTCGCTGCGTGACGGAACGGGTAGCTATTCCGCAGAAGCACAGGACACCTTCCAGTTATTCTTCACAAAACTGCTTTGTTGGATAGCAATCCTTTTCTGTGCACTCCTGACCCTGATTTCAGTGCAGATCGTTCGTGTTGGCCTGTTAGCGACCCACTCTATTGGGCATGAAATCTGGTGGGCACCCGGCATTTTAGTAATCTTCATGCTGATCGGCCTGATTCGGATCATGAGGAAATATGGGCAAGGCGGATCGTTCAGGGAATACGGTTCAGCGGAGACGCCGTTGACAGGTGCCCTTGCTGACAATGACCACTGGGTATGGGGATTGTTCTATTTCAACAGGGATGATTCGTCGATAATGGTTGAGAGTAGATTTGGCGTCGGCTACACGCTAAATTACGCCAAATCCACCGCTATTTTATTCACGGTGACGTACCTGGTGCTTACCATCGGCCTGGCTGCACTGGGTTTGGTCCGGGTCCTGTCGTAAAGAACGGTTAGAAATACCAGGCCCACTGAACAAATACGCCCGCATCCGTGGACAAATATCGACCGGGAATTCCAGACTCGATCCCACCAAACTCACTGCCATTGTTTCCCAGTGGAAAATTCAGGCTGCCCAGCAACGTCATGTTGTCCGACAAACTGTAATTGGTGATCAACTGGAATAAGCCGCTTGGGTCGCTGGCATTCATTAGTAACGTCGGAGACAGACTCCACAAAGGCGTCATCTCGATCATGACGCTGCCGGCAAGATAATGCCGCCCCAGTGTAAAGCTCTCACCGCGACTGAGGCGTAGCAGCAGATCCGGGTTCCCAAGCAGCGAAACAGGATCGTAGCTGCCCGAGTGTTGACCGAAGCCATTGAAGTGATACTCGACAACACCGCTCATGTTTTTGTCTGCCCAGTTCCATGAGTAGCTAAGGTTCGTCGATAACTGCACGACGGTATCAAGATCTGTATCTGTGACCACCAGGTCACCGCTCCAGTTTGCACCGCCGATGGCATGGCTCGCGCCAAGCCCAAGAACATTGTCTGCGTAGTGGCGCGCGACCAGCACGTCGAACTCTCCCTCACCCCTGAAACCGTGGTACTTCGTTGCGATCGTTGCCGCGTCGCTGTCCACATCACCGCTCAAATAATTTCGGCGAATAACATAGGCGCCCTGAACATCGGCTCCGCTGTCTCGTAGATACTGCAGATACAACATGTCATCGCCTGCTTTGTATTCCGTATCGACCGCTGCAGGGTTGAACGGATTTACGAGATCCATGGGCGCGTAGAACATGCCGTTACCCCACGACAACGCCTGCCGTCCGAAACGGACAACGGTCTTTTCACTACTGTAACCAACCCAGAGCCGATCCAGTCGGTGCACCAGCGCCGATTCACTACCCTGATCGATGACGGACGTAAGATCCATGAATCGCCGACTGTCATCGGGCAACAAAAATGTCTCGCCGTTCAGCGCGGCAAGCTGGTAGTTCGTATTAAACGTCCACCCGGACTGGCGGTGTTCGAGGTTCAATCTCAGGTCGCCCTGGGTATCGATTGAACTGCTGCCATACAAATCACGAAACAGGCTATCGGATGGGTAGGTTTGACCGACTACTCGCAGCTTTGTATGACCGCCAAGTTCCGTGTTGCCGTCCACCGCACCTGCCAATGCAGGAAAGGCGAGTAACAAAATGAGTAGCCTAGGCAGCACGCTGGTCAATGTCATCGACGATGCGTCCGTCGAGCATGCGAATCAATCGACCGGCGTACGTCATGACGCGCTGGTCGTGTGTGGCAATAACAAACGTCGTGTTGTGATGTTTATTGAGCAGCGTGAACAGCTCCATCAACTCATCGGCCGTTTTCGAATCCAGATTTGCGGTCGGCTCGTCTGCCAGTACCAGTGCGGGTCTTGAGGCTATCGCGCGTGCAACGGCAACACGCTGCTGCTGGCCTCCGGACATTTCCGCCGGTCTCCTGTTTTCAAGGCCCTCGAGTCCGACTTCCTTCAGTATAGCGTTCGATTTTTCTCGCCTCTCAGCCGCGGGCATGCCCTGAACCTGCATAACGAACTCGACATTCTCGCGAGCCGATAACACAGGAATCAGGTTGTAGGCCTGAAAAACGAACCCGATACTTTGGAGCCGAAGATCGGCCAGTTCGCCTTTGCTCAGATTGTCGATACGTTCGCCGGCGACATACACTTCGCCACTATCGGGAATATCCAGACCACCGATCGCGTTTAGCAATGTCGTCTTACCGCCACCTGATGGCGCCGAAAGGCAGACAAATTCGCCTTTGTCGATCTCAATGCTGACGTGATCCAGGGCCTTGATGTCCTGATCACCCTGACGGTACGTCTTGCACAAATCCACACAACGAACAGCGCTCATATTCAAACCTTTGTAATTGCTTCGACGGGTTCGTATCTGGAGGCCCGCCAGGCTGGTGAAAGACTTGCCAGGAATCCAAGTATCAGCACGACAACGCTCGCGAGTATCATGTCGCTGGCATACAGCTTCGGATAAAGCACGCTCGCCGCGCCCCACATTTCCATCCCCTCTGAGACGATGGATACATCGATACCACTTTCGAGGGGAGTCACCGTCGCCCAGGCAAGAAAATTGCCGACCGCCAGCCCCAATGTCATTAACAGCATCGACTCAATAATGATCTGGCCCAGTATGCTTCCGGGCTTCATTCCCAGCGCGAGCATCAGTCCAATCTCACGTACACGCTCAAACACGGCCATTACCAGCGTGTTAACCAGACCAAACGATAGCGCCATAAATATAACGACAACCCAGATGAGAACGAAGCCGTCCATGACATTCATCATGGTGCCGAGATAGGTGTCAATCTCATACCAGCGCCGCACCGACACACTGTTGTCCACCGCACTCATTACGGCAGCGTATATCGGCTCCACATTTCTGTAATCGTCGCCAAGAAAAACGACTTCCGTTGTCGCACCATCGATGTGCAACATTTCTTGCGCCGTCGTTTTACCAATAAAGGCATAGGCCTCTTCGACCGCCTTTGTACTGGCTGAGTAGAGACCAACGATCCTGAAACCGCGATCCGCGATCTCATTATCGGGGTCCTGGCTCATCAAAACGATGCGCTTTCCGATTTCGGTTTCGAGCGTGTCCGCCAGCTTCGCGCCGATGACGATGCCCTTGTCTGTCGCGTCGTTAAGAAAGCGCCCTTTCACTTCTTCGTAATCGAAGAAAGATATTTCACGCTCTACTGCGGGGTCGACTCCGAGTAACGTGACACCACGCGACTCGCGCTCGCTGGTGATTATCGCGGGCACCCTGACACGACTCGCCCACGCTTCGAAACCGGCACCATCGAACTTGTCTTTGAGATCGGCATCCGAAATCGATATCCGGTTAGCAATGCTCGGGTCGTCCTGGTAATCAGGGTGGTGCATTTGCACATGGCCCGGCAGTACGCCGATGCTGTCTGTGATCATTTGATCAACCATGCCACGCGTCAGCGCCGTCATAAAAATCATCGCCCACACACCAACACCGATCGCGCCGAGCATGATGATCGTGCGCCGATGATTACGCCACAGGTTGCGCCACGCCAGTCGAAACAAAACTCCGAAGATACGCATCAGGCAACCCTCATCGCGTCGACGGGGTTTTGCCAACGTAATCTCACGGCTGGATAAATAGCTGCGAGCATCGTAAATATGAACACTATCGCCGGACCTGCCAATAACGTGAACGCGTTAATCTCCGGATACATTCTCGCTGGAAGATTGAATCGCGCCGCCATTTCGTCCATGCCGGGGAAAGCCAGACCATTGGTGGTGAACCACGACGTCACAATACCGCCCGCGACAATTCCGATTGCCGTGCCGATCAGGCCCATCATCGCCGTTTCCAGAACGACAAGGCGCCCCAACCTGCCCGGCTTGAGCCCCAGCGCCATGACGATGCCAAATTCACGGGTGCGTTCGAGCACCGACATCAACTGCGTATTAAGTACGCTGAAAGACACGAGTACGACGAGCACAAAATACATAAAAAACGAACTACCCATATCCGCCTGAATCGCCTGTTTCAACCCGGGCATTAGCGCGTCCCAGTCCGGTACGACCAGATTACTGTCGGGCGGTAGAACCGCTTGCACGCGAGCCTGCAACTCCGGCACCGCACTCAGACTGTCACCAACGATCACTATCTGGTGACCGGCACCTTCCATGAAGAATGTCTCCTGAAAAAGGCCTAGCGGAACTTCCGCGATGTTGCGGTCGATATCAATTACACCACTATCGAACACGCCGACGATATCGACGACAGTGGCGGCAAACGATCCGTCCAGGCCGCTGCCCAGTAACGTCAACTCATCGCCAACTCCCACGCGAAGGTTTCTGGCAAGAACACTGCCAACAACGATCTCTGCGGCATCGTTGTCTAGCAGGTATCGTCCGTCAGAAACGAGGCCGGGAATATTCGAAACATGCGCCTCGAACTCGGGTTCGACACCGTAAATGCCGATACCAAAACTACGCTCCTCGCTTGAAGCCAGTGCGAATGTCCGGCCGCGCGCCGCAACCGCCTCCGAGTCCAATTCTGCTCGTATGGTATTCGCGAGCGGCACAATATCCGGCACGATCTGCCGCATCTTCTGATCATCTTTGTAGTCTGGTGCCTGTACTTGCATGTGGCCGGTAAAAATCTGCAAAGCGTTATCGATCATGAGCCCATACATGCCGAACTGGAGGGATATCATGAACACCAACAGGATGTTCGAAAACACCATCGCCCCGGTCGTCAGCCAGGTTCGGCGAGGATGTCGCCAAAGATTTCGCCACGCCATACGGAAAACGATATTCACAACTTAATCTCGCGGGTTCCGCAGGTTGGAAAGCGTAAACAAACTGTCTTTGAGTTCGACGTCGTAATCAACATCGATGACCTGAATCTCGGTCCATTCGTCGGGCTTGTCTGCCTTGTTCATCCGCTGTCGTTTGGCGATGGTCCGACCGCCCATGTCGGTAATTTCCATGGTCTGCAAACTCTTGACAAGCTCGCCGTCCTGATCGAAGAACGAGTGCTCGAGCACAACGTGATCTTCGCGGATGCGAAGCACTTCACTACCCCACACAACAGCGGCATCTTCGTGCGGAATCGCCTCGATCTCATAAACAACGATGCCATCAACCTCCTCTGTGCCGAGTAGTGTGTGTTCGTACTCGTCAATGATCTCGTCGGCGCGCGCGACATCCTTGTTGGAAAAGTCAGACCCCATCCAGCTCTGCCCCATCATGGACGACGGAATCTTGATGACACGATTGATCTTGGGAGAGTATGACCACATGCTTTTGTCATCGGTCAGCGTGCCATTACCACGATCTTTTTTCGGCTCTACGACCCGCACCAGCGAATGGTCATCACCTTTGGTCCAGGCCCGCATCGTCATCGAGCGCTCCCAGTCAGGACGATGGATAATCATCGTCATTTCGGTATAGGAAGAAATGCCGCGCCAATGATCGATGGCGTCACGAACTATGGTCTTTGCGTCGCGCTCTTCGGCACTGCCCGGAGCCGAAATCACGAGCAATATCAACAAGAAGAATGATCGCATGCTCATACTGGATTCGACCTGTCTAGAGTATCGCTGTTCAGTATTTCACACTCCCCGATATCTACCTAATACGTGTTTGTCGCAATGGTCCAACCGCCTGATTTGGCTAGACTGAATTGGAAGGAGAAGACCATGTTCAGTATCGAAGCAATCATGAGCACTAATCTGGTTACGATGCCGCCCTCTGCGACGGTGGCGGAGGCCCGCACTCAAATGCACGAGAAACGTATACACCACTTGCCAGTTACCGACGGCGATACTCTGGTCGGGCTAGTGACGTTAACGAACGTACTTGCGGCAACAGATTCTTTCTTGCGCGACGATAAACATCGTATTCATGCGAATGACATCCTTGTCGACGAAGTTATGGTCAAGGACGTCGCGACTGTCGATGTAGATGCGAGCTTGAGACAGGCCGCGCTGTTTCTTGAAAAACACCAGATCGGCTGTTTGCCGGTGATGCGGGACGGCCAGCTCGTTGGAATAATCACTGAAACGGATTTTGTTGCTGTTGCTATTAACTTGCTGGAGCAACTCGAATCAGAGGAACCGTACGAGGACGAGTTTGGCGACGTAGACGTCGCCTGAATACTTACTCCTGTTCGGCCGCCCGTCTTTTTAGCGCGTATTGAGCATCGCGCTCGGAGCCGATTAGTATCGCGATCCACCGCGTATTCTCATCACTCTCCAGTATCAGCTTGAGAATCATTGTCAGCGGAACTGACAAGAGCATGCCGACTGGTCCGAACACCCAGCCCCAGAAAACCAATCCGACGAAAACGACTAACGGCGAAATACCAACACCGTAACCCATCAAACGTGGTTCGATGATGTTGCCGAACACAACGTTTATCGCCGCAAAGCCAATGGCCGTAGCACCAGCGGCACCCGGCCCCAATTGCACCAGCGCCAACAATACAGCAGGCACTGCCGCAATGATCGAGCCGATAGTCGGCACATAATTAAGAAGGAACGCGAGCATCGCCCACAGCAATGGAAAATCCAGGCCCAGTGACCAGGTCAAAGTACCCGCACAAAATCCGGTAGCGATACTTACGACAGTCTTGATGCCCAGGTAACGCCCAAGGTTTTGCAGGAAAGCTTTTGGACGCCCAAGTGACTCTGCACTGCGTCCAAATGCGGCCTCTACTTTGGTGCCGACGCTCGACACTTCCAACAACATGAAAATCATCGTGAAAACAATCAAGAAGGTATTGGTGAGCACATCTTTCAGGCTGTTGAGAATGGTTGCAACCAGACCCATCGCCCAACTCGGATTGATCATGTCGCCGAGACTTTCCATCGACTCATCACCGTTCAGGTGCTCGATTACAAAATCGATTACGCCGGCGACAATCGCATCCAGCCCCGCCTGATATCCTGGTAACGCTGCCGTGAAGTCGGCGATCGAACCACCCAAAATCGTGCCAACGACCGCCATCAGGAACATGATCGCAGAGACGATAACAAGTGCCGCAAGAAAGCTCGGCACACGCTTTTGCTGCAACCACAACATTGGTCGTATGGTGATGAGCGCGAGAAACGCTGCGATAAGAAAAGGCACAAGCAATACTTTCGCCATCTGCATGCCGTAAATCACGACGATGACCGCAGCGGCTGTTACAGCCCCGCTACCCTTGTTATCGCTCAGGTCCTTCATGCGGTCACTTGGGCTTCCTTGGAGTGTAGAGCTCTCTTTCTTCGGGCTCGAGTTGCTGCACCTTCAACGTCCATCGCGCCAGCGTAGAACTGATGCGTAGCTGGAACTTCCCGGCCTGGTCGAAAAGCTGCAGCCCATTACCTTTGCGCTTGGTGTGCAGTATACGGCCAACGTAGCGACCCGTGTGCGCTTCAACCAATGTGACATCGAGCGCAACAATTGCGTCATAGTCACCGTTTAGATTCCAGTCGAGCACCCAGGGTGCTTCAACAGTAAATATTGCCGTCGTCGTATTGCCCGTACCCTTGAATACCTTCACGGTTTCCACGGCTTGTGCGTTCGCGGACGCGATCAATAACACTGCAATCAGTGCAAATCTTCTCATAGTCTTTGATACCCGGTAGATGTTTTCCCGCACCTGTTCTTTCTTTCTAACAGTCTCCTTCGAGACTGGCAAATCCCGGGTTACGGAAACCGCGAGATTATAGTACGCCGGGGAAAGGTACGGCACATCCATGTGCCGCTCTAGGGGAGTTAGATATCGTTTCTGCGGGGCCGTTCGATGGTCGGCGCAAAGAACACTTTGTCCGCGGGAGCGTCAGCGGGATAGGTTCCGGGCGAAACAGATGCCGCCGATGACTCGCCGGCAGTGCCCGCTGAAGTCAGCGCAACAACGAATGCCACATAAATCAGCATCCAGGATTTGAAGCTGATTTTGATTCTTGTCGGCATTTCGTTTTCCTCATCACAAGCCTTCTCACTAATAGACCTGCCTTGTGCCATTTTTGTTACAGGGTCAGGTCGGGTTCCGTTGACCGAACTGCAATTTCAGTCGTCCCGGTGATACGATTCTTCGATGAACAGCCCCGAGACTACAGTTGGCGCAACCGATCAGGGGCTCAAAAGAGCCCTGCCGGCGAGGTTCGTACTCGCCGTTACTGTCGGCGGCATCATTGGATTGGGCATTCTCCGCGGCCCGGGAGAAATCGCCGCGGTCGTCCGTGATCCCTACCTCTACCTTTCATTGTGGTTGTTTGGCGGACTGTTTGTGCTGCTAAGTACTGCGGTGGTCGTTGAATTGGTTGGCATGACACCGCGTTCCGGCGGTACCTACGCGCTGGTTCGCCACGCCTACGGGCCTTTCTCTGGCTTCGTTATAGGCTGGGTTGACTGGCTTAGCTTCGTGGCCGACATTGCCCTCAAAGCAGTGGTCGTTGTGGAGTTTGTTGGAATACTTCTACCTGCGACGACACCGTGGCAGACAATACTGGCGATAATGGTGACGTCGGTGTTTGCCGCTATTCAGTTACGCGGCATCGCCCTGGGTGCCGCTATACAGCAATTTGCGACGGCTGTGATCGGATTGATTGTCGTGGGGTTCTCGCTGCTATTGGTGTTTGCCGGGCCGGTAGATGTTGCTGAGCTGGACGCAGCACCCGCCGTGAGCACAGGTCTTGGAGCGTGGAGTCTGGTGGTCGCCACCATAATATTCACCTACGATGGCTGGTTATTTCCGGCTTATTTTAGCGGTGAGGTCAAAGGTGGTGCGGGTGCGGTAGCGCGTTCGTGTATCAAGGGGATCGGTATCGTGATTGCGCTGTACTTGCTGCTGAATGCCGCAATGCTTACCAGCGTGCCGTTGAGCGCTCTTGCCGGGAAGGAGTTGGCCTTGTCACAGGCGCTCGAGCGCCGCGAACGCCGTTGTATTTGCAGCATTGTTTATTTTGCTGAGCCACCAGAATCTGCTCTATATGGGTGCACCACGAGTTATCCATGCTCTTGCAGTGGACGGCCTCGCGACCAAACACGCACAAACCGTTGGTCGAGGCGGCAATCCTGTTTTCGCAGTGCTGGTAACCTGGGTAGTCTCGGTCGGTTTGATTCTGGTAGGCGGATTCAAATTCCTTGTGCTTTTGTGCGTATTTTTCTTTGTAATACTTTATCTGGTGCTGATTGTCGGTGTGATCATTCTGCGGCGGCGCGAACCTGACAGTCCACGTCCGTACCGTGCCTGGGGACATCCTTACAGTACGGCCGTGTGCCTGGTGGGCTGGACGATCATTACAGGTTTTCAGGCAGTAGCAGAGAGGGAAACCGCTATTTATGCGGTAGCCATGGTGGCCGTTGCCTGGCCCGTGTACCGGTTTCTCATCCGCAAAACATGAGCACACAAATCAGGGCCGCGGTCGTTGTGACTGCCATCGCTTGTCTCATTCTCGTCGGCACGTTGTTAGTCGGAATAGATACCGTGGCCGCAGGCGCCAAGATCATTGCGTCTACCGGCTTCCTCGCCGTAGCCATTTTAAGTGGGGCCCTGCGATCGACTTACGGAAAAGTCCTGTTGGCAGGCCTCACGCTGTCCTTTGCGGGTGATGCGTTCCTGATCGGTGAGACTCAACAGGCCTTTTTGGCTGGACTCGCTGCCTTCCTGCTCGCTCATCTTGCTTATGTCGCGGCTTTTGCTGTGAACGGTATCAACCTCCGCTGGCTGGTCGGTGCCGCGCTGCCTGTGGCTGGAATAGCGATAGGCATCGCCATGTGGCTCGCACCGCACACGCCACCGGAGCTGTCCCTGCCGGTACGCCTGTACACCATCGTTATCAGCGGCATGGTCATTGCGGCGTTCGGCACACGCGGAAAAGGTGGATCCGTGCTGATTCTTGTTGGTGCGCTGCTGTTTTTTATGTCCGACCTCTCCGTCGCCGCACTACGGCTGGTGCAAACGGAGTTTCCAACCTACGTCTGGGGACTGCCGCTCTACTACGCAGGTCAACTGTGCCTGGCGCTTAGCGCCTCGCAATCCCGGTCCCACTGAGGCGTCCCGGAGAATTTCTCGACCAGAAAGTCGATAAAAGCCCGCACTCGATACGACAAGTGTCGGGTTGGCGGGTACACGGCATAGGCGGGAGATATCGGCCAGTTATAGTCTGTCAGCACTGGGGTCAGGTTACCGCTACGAATCGCTGCTGATGCGATAAACGTCGGCTGGATGACAACACCCATACCATGGGCGGCCGCATTGCTCAGGAAATCACCGCTGCTCGCGCACAGGGTTGGCTTTATCTTAACGGTGCTTTGATTGCCGTCGCCATCCTCGTATTTCCACTTTTCAGGGTCGCTCAAATTCGAGTAAACCAGGCATTGATGATCCTGAAGGTCGTCCGGTGTCTCAGGCACACCATGTACATTCAGGTAATGCGGTGAGGCACAGACGACGGCATGGACATCGAACAGTCGCCGAGCTATTAACGAAGAGTCGGTCAGCCGCCCAATGCGCAAGGCGAGATCGAAGTTGTCTTCGATCAAATCGACGCGCCGGTCATTCAGGTCCAGTTCGAATTTAACCTTGGGATGTTGCTTGCTGAAGGTAGCGATCGGACCACACATATGCCGCACCCCGAATGACAGTGGCAACGCGAAGCGCAATGTTCCGCGCAGCTCACCATGCTCCTGCTGGACGGCGGCTTCTGCTTCTTCCAGGTCAGCAAGAATACGCGTCCCATGCTCGTAAAAGCTGCGTCCGGTCTCGGTCAGGTTCAGGACCCGGGTCGTGCGATGCAGCAATTGCACACCGAGGCGCTCTTCAAGCGCAGACACTCGCCGGCTGACTGCCGACTTGGCGGAACCCAGCTTTTCCGCCGCCGCGGTGAAGCTGCCGGCATCGACCACAGTGATAAATGCCTGAATATCCTCGAATTTATCCATACTGTTGCGTTTTTCTCAACAATCTTATCTACAAACTACTATTTATCTCGTTCATGTCAACAGTGAAACTGCAGTCAATGCAACGGGCCAGAGCCCACGGAGATACGGAAATGACTGGAAAGACCTTACAAATACTTGAACTCAACTCGAGCGGCCGTCAGGACGGTTCGATTACCCGGCAATTGAGCGCCGAGCTCATTGCGGCTCTTGAAGATCGTCATGGCGCCATCGATATCACGCGTCGCGACCTTGCCCCTTCGTGAACGGGGCGTGGATCGAGGCGAACTTCACGCCCGATGAAGAACGCACAACAAAGCACGAGGAGACACTCGCCTACTCCAACGAACTGGTGGACGAACTGAAGAACGCTGACACGCTGGTTATCGGTGTGCCGGTTTACAATTTTTCGATTGCTGCAACGCTCAAGGCCTGGATCGACATGACCGCCAGAGCCCGCCTGACGTTTCGATACACAGAAAATGGCCCGGTGGGTCTGCTCGAGGGCAAGAAAGCGTATCTGGTCGTGGCAACTGGCGGTGTTCCTGTTGGGAGCCCGATGGATTTCGCTACACCTTATTTGCGTCACGCACTATCGTTCATAGGCATCACCGATGTCGAGATTGTTGCGGCGGATGGGATAAACAATAATGCGGAAGAATCGTTGGATCGAGCGCGGGCGCACATTGCAGAGGCCGTCCATCTTTCGGCAGCAGCGGCTTAGTCGGAGACAAACATGATTGAACTCATCTCATCAGAATCTCGCGGTAGCGCAGACCATGGCTGGCTGAAAGCCAGGCACACGTTCTCGTTCGCTGAGTATCAAAATCCAAAACGGGTGCGCTTTGGCCCGCTGCGGGTCATCAATGAAGATCGTATCGCTCCCGGAAAGGGATTTGGTACACATCCTCATCAGGACATGGAAATCGTGACCTATCCAATATCGGGCGCGATCGAGCACTCCGATAGCATGGGCAACGGCACGGTCATTAGTGCCGGCGAGGTGCAACGAATGACTGCAGGCAGCGGCGTCCGGCACAGTGAATTCAATCACTCGCAGACGGACGAACTGCATCTGCTGCAGATCTGGTTATTCCCGGAAGAAAACGATCTGGAACCTGGTTACGAACAGGAAATGTTTTCGCGCGAGGACAAACTGAATCAGTTGCGGCTAATCGCATCGAGAGACGGTCGCGATGGTTCGGTCACGGTGCATCAGAAGGTCGATTTGTATGCTAGCGTTCTGCAGCCGAATACGGAGATTGAACACATCATCGCTGATTCGCATAAAGTGTTCGCACAGATCGTTTCCGGAGTCGTCACGGTCAATGGGCAATCAGCATCTGCCGGTGACGGCGTGCAAATATCCGACGAGAGTAAGCTGATCATTACTGGCAACGAGGAAGCAGAGTTTTTGGTGTTCGACATGGGCTAGTACTCCGTCGACGTGATATAGACGGGTTCAGCGAGTTGTGAAGCGGATGGCCGCTAGGCGCGTCTCGCCGGCAATGGCCCGTCCTTGCCAAGAGACGGAACAACGCGGATGTTATGCCCTCTGGGTACGACCGCTTCAGAACTCGCCCGCAGGGAATCACCCGGATGATCCAATACGGCGTTACAGTGCTTGAAAAGGACTCGCCATTTCCTGCACACTGAGCCTTGTCTTGGATCATCCGGGTGATTCTGAACCCGTCTATATCACGTCGACGGAGTACTAGATGCCCGTATGAATAAATTCTTTTTCGCGATTAGTGCTTTCGCCATTACCGCTTGCGGCGGTAGTGGCGGAGGCGTCACCACTCCTCCCACAACCCCACCACCGACCAGCGGTACATCGGTCTCCGATGTTCAAGGGCCCGGAGCCGTTAGCCCGATGGATGGTCAGGTTGTATCGATTTCCACCATCGTTACGGGCGACTTTCAGGATAACGATGCTGACACGATCAATAACCTGGGTGGCTTTTACGTGCAGCAGGAAACACCCGATGCCAATGCCGCTACGTCGGAAGGTATTTTCATATTTGACGGCGACAATCCGGCCGTTGATGTCGATGCTGGTGACCGTGTCGACATTACCGGTACGGTCAACGAGTACTTTGGCGAAACACAAATCAATGTAACTTCTGTCAGCGTAACCGGCACCGGTATGGTTCAGGCGACTGACGTCAACCTGCCCACTACAGCAGTAACGACCAACAGTGATGGTGACAGCATCGCGGACCTCGAGCGTTACGAAGGCATGTTGGTGCGGTTTCCACAAAAACTCTCCGTTTCCAATCTTTTTTTCCTCGAGCGGTACGGCGAAGTTGGCTTGTCGCAAGGCGGCAGGCTGTATCAATTTACGAACAGCAATGCGCCTGACGTAACGGCCTATACGGCACACCAGGAAGACGTCGCCGCGAGGTCCATCCTTCTTGATGACGGTATGCGCTCAATATACCCGACAACCATTCGTCACTTGGGTGCTGGCGCTGCCGCAGATTATTCCATACGTACCGGTGATTCGATCACTGGCGCTATCGGCAATGTTCGTTATTCCCGGGGCAGTGGTGGCGGTGGCGAAGAAGGCTGGCGCCTGGTACCGACTGAAGACGCGATGTTCGATGACGATAATCCAAGACCCGGACCACCGTCAGTAGCGGGCTCGACGCGCGTTGCCAGTTTCAATGTATTGAATTTTTTCTCGAACATCGACACCGGCCAGACTATCTGCGGACCATCGGGCGATCAGAATTGCCGTGGTGCCGACAGCGCCGCGGAGCTGTCCCGTCAGCTTGAGAAAACAGTGACAGCGATTGCTCTTATGGATGCCGATGTTATTGCTTTGATCGAGCTGGAGAACAACGCTACTGCCTCTATTACCGAGATTGTCGACGCGCTGAACAGTCGTGTCGGCGGAGGAACCTATACCTTTGTCGACACAGGATCTATTCACACCGACGCAATAAAGACCGGTTTTGTTTACAAGCCATCCACAATCCGCACGACGGGTTCGTTCGCGATACTGGATGCCAGCGTGGATCCAAGATTTGTCGATAACCGTAATCGTCCTGCACTCGCGCAGTCATTCGAGCTTATCGCTACCGGCGCAGTGGTAACGGTGGTGGTAAATCATCTGAAATCTAAAGGATCGTCGTGCGACTCAATTGGCGACCCGAATATCGGCGATGGTCAGGGCAACTGCAACATTACTCGCACCAATGCTGCCGCCGCCATCGCCGACTGGATCAACACTGACCCAACCGCAAGCGGCGATACGGACTTCCTGATTATTGGCGATCTGAACGCCTACCTCATGGAAGACCCATTGACGGCACTGAAGAACGCCGGACTGACGAGCCTGCTGGAGGCAAACACCAACGCATATTCTTTCCAGTTCGACGCAATGGCTGGGGCACTGGATCATGCACTCACGTCACCGACGTTGACCGGACAACTCAGGGAAGCGATCGAGTGGCACATCAACTCTGATGAACCGCAATTGCTCGATTACAACCTCGAAAATGGCCGGGATGCCAACCTGTTCGATCCCACCCTGCCGTACCGCGCTTCAGATCATGACCCTGTCATCATTGGTCTCGATCTGACGAACTAATCCAGGCTCTTCAGGACGTCGTGTGCATCACCGCGCACCTCGTCCAACGCCGAAACAATCCGGTCTTTCGCACCCGTGCTGTCTCCAAGCTCATCGTAATCACTACTCCAGATGTCGTACAAAGCCATTGCGGACTCGGGCACCGATCCTTCGGAGATTTGCGCCAGATCACGGATAGACAACACCTTCGCCCAGGCTTTGCGACTTACCGCATCGCGATCGGCATCAGCACCGTAGTGCTTATCCAAGGTTAGTTGCTCAAGGTCGCCGAGCATCAGCAGTAGCTCGATCGAGACCAGCCGCTGATTGCGATTATGCTCGCTGGCTTCGTTTCGCCACGTGTTATAGCCGAGACCGGTTACTGCGACAGCAAGGCTGATCAACGCCACCATATTGCGCCGAACCTGCTCTTTGAATGTTGAACTCGTACTCATACATTCAAGAGACCCCTGCCGTCACTGAATTATTTCGTGCCCTCTTCGACTTGCTGCCAAAGCTTTTCACCGCCATGCCTGCGTAGCCAGATCAGCCAGGCGACCATAAGAAGGCCGACAGCGACGATGCTCGCCAAAAACATGAAGTAATTCTGGAAGCCAACCAGGCCCGGGTTCGCATCCAGAATTCGGCCCGAGATCGGACCGAAAAAGATGTCCGGCGTATAGCCAACAAGGGAAATCAGCCCGACTGCGGCGCCCGTAAGAAACTTCGGTGTACGATTCTCTTCCAGCAGTGCGAAGTAAATTCCGCGCAGTGCGTAGACAGCAGCGTAAGTCGCAAAGAAGTTCACAAATATGAGCACGACCCCCGAACCCGATGGCGAAGCAAAAGACCAGGACGCGTATGTAATGCACAGTATCCCGAACATCACCCCGATCGAACGATTCGCATTGAATCGATCTGCTATCAAACCGGCAAAAACGGCAGCGACGGGACGCGTCCAAACACCGTAGGCCGCGAGCTTCGCGCCTTCAACCTCATCCTTGCCCAAAACCTGCACGGCATACAGTGAGTAATTGTCGAGGCCCTTGAAGCAGCAGTAGGCGCAGACAATGATAGCGGCCTGCGCCCAGATGATGGGGCGCTGCAATACAATTCTCATTCCGTTGAACGGGTTGTACTCAACATCGCTACCGCGTTTTTCTTTGGGCATCGCAAACCAGACAAAAACGCCTGCGAAAAATGTGAGCAGCGAATAAAGCAGGACAATCATTCGGAATCCGGCTTCGCGTTCTTCAGCCGTTGCAAGGCGCGCATTTTCAGGCAAATAGAATGCCAGGACAGCGACGCCGACCGATGCAGCTAAGGCTGCGACCAGCCCCCTGCCTCCCTCCAGAACCCCAAAGGCGATACCTTGTGCTCTATCTCCGCCCCAGTCCCGCGTAGCCCGTATTAGCGCACCCCAGAAGAGAAAAATTGTAGTTAGGCCCCAATAACCGTACAAAATCTGCATTCCTGTAGCGCCGGGAATTGTCGCCATGTAGATCCCACCCAGCGCTGTCGACAGCAGCGACAACACGATGAGCGAACGTGCAGAAAATCGATCCGCGAGGGCTCCACCCGGAAAATAGGCGATCATCGCGGCTATACCGTAAATGGCGAAAATATCGCCAAGCTGAGTATTGGTAAGCCCGAACACATCGAGCATCGTCGGGCGAAAGAAGCGAGGGATATTAAAGGCCAGGCCGAATACGAGCTCACCCGCAATGACTAGCGAAAGCATTAATAAAATTCGTGGCACTTAGCTTCTCAGCCTGTAGCCGGTTTTGAAGATCCATCGCACGATGAGCAGGCACAAAAGGAGAAAGCCCACAGTGATACCAAGGCTCAGGCCGACACTGACATCCGCATTTTCGTAAAAACTCCAGCGAAACCCGCTGATCAGATAGACAACCGGGTTGAACAAGCTGATCGTCTGCCAAACTGGTGGCAGCATACTAATCGAGTAAAACGTACCACCAAGAAAAGTCAGCGGCATGATGACCAGAATCGGAACGATCGTGAGCTTCTCCCAACCCGTCGCCCAAACACCCAGGATAAAGCCGAACAGGCAAAACGACACACAGGTCAGCAACAGGAAAGTGACCATGACCAATGGATGTGCGATTTCGATGTCGACGAAGAAGCTCGCGGTGGTCAGTATGATTCCGCCGATAATCAGCGACTTTGTCGTAGCCGCGCCCACATAACCGAGAACCACCTCTCCATAGGACACCGGCGCCGAAAGCACCTCGTATATCGTGCCCGTAAATTTAGGAAAGTAAATCGCGAACGACGAATTCGAAATGCTCTCCGTCATGATCGACAACATGATCAGTCCGGGCACGATGAATGAGCCATAACTCACACCGTCTATTTCGGTGATACGAGAACCGATTGCAGAGCCAAAGATGACGAAGTACAGCGAGGTCGACAACACAGGTGCCACAATGCTCTGTACAACCGTGCGAAACATACGTGCCATTTCATAACGATAGATGGCTTTGACGGCGTAGAAATTCATTGGTCTTCATGCACCAGGTCGACAAAAATATCTTCCAGAGAGCTCTGTGAGGTTTCAAGATCACTGAAGTGAATGTCTGCGCTACGCAGTTCACCCAGCAGCGCTGTAATTCCGGTGCTGTTCTGTTTGGTATCGTAGGTATAGGTAAGGTCGTTACCGTCGTCGCTGAGTTCCAAATGGTAGCTAGCCAGCTGCGCAGGTATCTCTGTAACCGGCGCCTGCAGGTGCAACACCAGCTGCTTCTTTCCGAGGTCCCGCATTAGCTTTTCTTTTTCCTCGACGAGGATGATCTCACCATTGTTGATAACGCCGACGCGATCCGCCAGTTGCTCCGCCTCCTCAATGTAATGCGTTGTAAGAATGACAGTAACGCCTTCTTTGCTGAGCGCGGCAACCACGTTCCACATATCCTGCCGCAGCTCGACGTCGACACCGGCGGTAGGTTCGTCAAGAAACAGGACTTCAGGTTCATGAGACAGTGCTTTGGCGATGAGCACGCGGCGCTTCATGCCGCCGGACAGCTCCATGCTGATCGTATCTTTCTTATCCCATAGCGAAAGGGACTTTAGAACTTTCTCCAGATATTCAGGACTTGCCGGTTTGCCGAACAAACCGCGGCTGAATCGGCAGGTATTCCAAACTGTTTCGAAAGACTCGGAAGCCATCTCCTGCGGGACCAGGCCGATCTTCGAGCGCGTGTGTCGATAGGCAGTGTCAATATCCTCGCCATCAACGAGAATCTCACCTGACGTTGCGTTGGCAATACCACAAACAACGTTGATCAATGTGGTCTTGCCTGCACCATTAGGACCGAGCAACGCGAAAATCTCGCCACGGTTAATCTCGAGGTCAACACTCTTAAGCGCCTGGAACCCACCAGCGTAAGTCTTGGTGAGGCCTTTGATCGATATCATTGGGTGCATCAACCCAATGATACGACGCTTTTAACGCTTAAGCATACTCGGCAGCAGGAAGGCCGAACTCAACAGCAACAAACACTGCAGCTGCGTTACCGTCAGATTGCCCACGATGATGGATCCGTCAGCGCGCAGGTATTCGATAAAGAATCGCATGATCGCGTATGTACAGGTGACCAGTACCACGAGCGTTCCTTTTGGGTAGTCACGCCAGGGGAAGCGCCACAAGGCCAGCAGTACGACAAACAGCAATGCCGCCTCGTAAAGCTGCACCGGCACAACCGGCAGCGACGCCAATGCGCCGGGCTCTATAAGCCCGAGAGCAACGTGCTGTTCAAATGGCAAACTTCCCGGCGGATACTGGACGCCACCGCTCAACCCATTAAGGAACGGTAGTGTCTGAACCTGCGCCGCAAGACTGGTTTTGGCCTCGTGCGAAACAAGATCGCCCCAGCAACATCCAGCGAGAAAGCAGCCAAGCCGGTGAATCATCAAGGCGGCCATCGTTGGCAGCGCGAAAATGTCGAGTAATTGCCTGAATGACAATTTACTGAGTCGACCATAAATGAAGACGGCGACCGCACCCGTTGCAAGCATTCCAAACAAGCGCAGGCGAATCCCGTAGCTCATCATTTCGCCGGCGACCTTGTGGTCCATCGGCATGAACATCGCAACGACGGTCCCGCCGGCAATACCGACGATCACGGCAATCGGCATCAGGAGATCAATGTGCGACGCATCAATGCCGGAGATGGTGGCGTTTCGGCGTGTATAGGCCCATGCGGTCAGTATGGCCAAAACGAAGATCAGCCCGAATGGCGTTACCCATACATTGGAGTCGAAGTGCGAATACATATGCGTCCCTCAATCCCAATTCACGATCGTTTCGAGCAAGTCTTGAAAAAAGTTCATTTCGGACTCCTGAACTCGAGCAAATGTCACGAAAGCTTCACTGCTCTCTTCTTCCGAATAGCCATACAGCTCCGGGTTGTCGGCGTTCTTTCTGATGACTTTTTCGTACGCCCGGCGCGTCTTATCCACGTCATCAAACAGGTCTGATTCACCGTCAATCATCTGCATTTTTAGTCTGTCGGGGCCGTCTTTGGTGATTTTGTAAACGAGCCACACCTCCGGCTTTGCGATACCGCCATCAAGTGCGATTCTTGGCTCCCAAGTCATGAAGACTTCGCCACCCAGCTTTTTGAGCCAGGTTTTGTAAACAACGATTTCTTCAAGATATATCGGACTTTCATCGTCAAGCTCGTTCGAAGCCAGCTCAATGAATCCGTCGTACGAGGTCAGATCATAGTTCGGTAAATCCGAGTCTTCTTGCGACGCCAGGGCTCCGCCTGTCACCAACCAGGTCCGTTTGTCGTACGGCTCAAAAATATAGAAGATAGCTTCATCAACGGTCGAACCGGGTGTGAGAACCGCCCATACACCGGTCAGCTCCGGATCAATTCTGCTGCGCTCCGGGTCGCCTATCGGCACAGGCATACAAGCCAAAAGCCCTGCAAATATGGGAATAAGTACCAGCGCCAGCGCTGCGCCACAGAGCGTTCTTGATTTTGGTGTCATCGTCCTGTCCTCCACTCAAATTTTCCAGGCCGCATTGGGCATGGGTCCCAGACTGGACCTGTCGGGATCAAGGAAACTGTGGAATTACTGATTAACTCCTGATGATGCGTAATACAATGCAGATCCACTCGGTCTTTGTATCCTATGACCAAAACCACGATCGCAATTTGGGCAGTCCTCATCCTCGTAGCTCTCGCGGCAGCGTTCTTTTGGGCCAATCGCCCGCGCAAGCTAATTATAGACGCAACGCTGCCACTGAGCTTTCCGGCACAAGGATTTTCTCATGACAGTTTCGAGAGTTTGCTGCGGTCCTATGTAAGTGCGGATGGGCGTGTGGACTACGACCGCTGGCAACAGTCGCAGACTGCCACTCAGCAGCTGGACTCCTATTTGGCCGCCGTAAGCCAGTTCAGTCCGAAGGCCACACCCGAGCGATTTTCGAAGCGAAATGATGAACTCGCCTACTGGATGTACGGCTATAACGCTTATGTCATCAAGTCTGTTCTCGACCACTGGCCTCTGGAAAGCGTCACCGATGTCAAAGCACCGCTGGAAGCGGTGAAAGGACTTGGGTTTTTCTACCAGCAGCGATTTTCATTCGGTGGTGATTTCATGAGTCTTCTTGACGTCGAAAACAAAGAGATACGCAAGAAGTACCAGGACCCTAGAATTCACTTCTTCCT
>RCNF010000287.1_pt1 | contig 24607 bp, 19 predicted proteins | sample 2041311 | NCBI WGS metagenome assembly RCNF01 (sample SAMN09708228, study PRJNA481090) | Marine sediment metagenome, whole genome shotgun sequencing project. | biome: marine sediment; feature: ocean; material: sediment; isolation source: Sewage treatment plant 2 marine sediment (STP2) ... | reverse complement strand
CATGACTGGCGACTATCTACTTTTAGTCTTGCGATAACGTTGCATAACTCACGCATTTTCGGCGATCGACGACCGGCTGCTTTCGAGCGCATACCAGTCGCTGGCCAGTGACTTTTTCAGGTCATGATTCTGATTGTCTGCTTTCCCATCAACAGAGCGGTCTTATTATTTGGTCGCGGGTTGCGTGAAACTGGATGACGGTTTCACGACGAAGAGTCGTCAGGCCGGCAGGCCTGCCGGCGCGAGCTTCTTGTCTTGAATGCCAAGCAAGATCGGCTGAGCTAGCTCTCGATAGATGTTTACCTTCGCGTTGTACGCGACACGCGACAAGCCGTGCTTGTCTTTGATGGTCAGACGTCGAATATTGAACTGGCCTTCACCCATGTCTTCGCCTGTCAGGTAGCACTTAATTGCAGTCACACGCTCCCCTGAAAACTCCATGCCGCTCAACTTCGACAAATTGCCTTGTGCGCGCTGGAGGAATGTTACTGCGTCGAGATTAGCCTGAGTCGCGGTTGGATCGATATCGGCGCCATTGAGATCAGCCACGAAATCTCCGACCAGGATTTGTCCGGGCAGAGCAGCATCGATCATTCTGGCGAGCTCAATGGTCACTTCGCCAACGATAAAGTCGTGCATGGTTGGATTCAGACCTTCCGCCTGATGAAATTCGTAGCAACTTCCGACGTGGAAACAGGCGCGCAGTCGCGGCACGGCTTTTGATATTGTCTTGCTTCGGGCAATCGCATTGTCTGCAAGAACAATATGCATGAAATGATAGAGGTTAACGTTGGCTTCAAGCCCATCGTCCCGATTCCAGACGTAGAATCCGTCGCCACTCGACGATCTGGCGAAGTTGATTCCGACGTCCTGCTCCAACATTTTTGCGTGCGCGGAATTTAGAGAGTACGACAGGCTATTGAGTTGCGTCATCTGTTCAAATGGCGTCAGTAGACTGAATCCGACGATATCAAACAATGTGACCGCGCGACTGGCAACGTAGTTGATGCCATAGCGACGAATCATCTTCTCGATGATCTGGGTTTCGACCGCGCTATCTGACAATTGCTGGCGCAATTCTATATGAACGGGTTCGACCTCAAGCAGTCGCGCAACTTTATCCATTTGCGAGGCGGAAAGTTGTCTGTCACCGGAAATTAGTTCTGTGATAAACCGGGGAGAAAGGCGCGATGGCTGATTGTTGGCGCGTGGCGTGGTGTATTCGGCGATCGCGTAGTGGGGCACAACCAGAACCGACAGACCGTTCTCCGCTTTGGCCCAACTAAGGATGTTGTTTTGCCCAAGACGCCAGTGACCATGCAGGCAGCGTTCCAGATGCACCAGGTTGCTACGTTGTCGCAAACCCATCTGCGGAGCCAAGCCTGCAAGCTGGTCCATATACGGCGAGAAATCAGCAATTCGCCGTATGCCGGACTGAGATAGGTCGTCAAGTTCCATTCGGGTCCCTAATGTGACTTTCGCAAAAATGGATTCTCTGCCACAGTTTGCAAAGTCGCTTACGGTTGGTTTGGCAGCGCTAGGTCGAACGAGCCGAAGCGATTATATGCGGATGCTGCCCTGATCCCGTCTGTCGAAAGTAATCAACTCTTTTGCACAGTGCAAGTATTATCAGGAAGTACACGTATCTTGTTTATATTTCAAATGATTTGCCAAGGTCACTATGAAGCAATTTTACATAACTAATACCGTCACTGACATCGTCGAGCGCGCCGATAGCCGGGGCCTCAACACTAAACCGCGATGCCCGGACGGGGTGCCGTATGCGAACTGACGGACCCGATCTTGCGGCAATTCAAGCATTGCGCGTGATGCAAGCCGAACGGATCGTTCGAACGCCACTGATTCGATGCGCTGGCCTGGAGTCATTACTCGGTGGGGATACCCAGGTTTTTGCGAAGCTGGAATTCCTGCAACGCACCGGCACATTCAAGGCGCGTGGCGCGCTATCGGTCATGCAAGGGCTCAACGAGTCTCAGCGCGAGGCGGGAGTTACCGCCGTCAGTGCCGGGAATCACGCCATTGCTACGGCCTTCGCGGCGAAAGCTGTGGGCGCCAGCGCAAAAGTCGTCATGTTATCCACGGCCAGCTCTGTTCGTGTTGAAGCCTGTCGTGCATTTGGTGCGGAAGTCGTCCTTGTCGACGACGTGCACAAGGCTTTCGACGTTGCCAGGGAAATCCAGGATGCAGAAGGCAGGTTCTTTGTGCATCCCTTCGAGGGAGAGGCGATCGCGACAGGGACCGGCGTCATCGGTCTCGAAATATGCGAGCAGTGTGATGAGTTTGATTCTGTCGTTGTATCGATTGGTGGCGGTGGGCTGATCGGGGGAGTTGCCAACGCAGTGAAGCAGATCAAGCCCGATAGTGAGTTAATCGGCGTTGAGCCCGAAGGTGCCGATACCATGCACAGGAGCTTCGACGCCGGCGAACCCAGAGATATCGACAAGGTACGGACAATCGCGGATAGTCTTGGCTCGCCATTCGCAATGCCGTATTCCTTCGCATTGTGCCGGCAAAATGTTGACCGACTTACCATGATTAATGACCTGCAAATAAGAACAGCGATGGGGACTTTGTTCCAATCGATGAAGATCGCGGTTGAGCCTGCATGTGCCGCGACAACGGCGGCGCTGCTCGGTCCGCTGCGCGACCAATTGCGGGGTACTTCGGTTGTATTACTGATGTGCGGCAGCAATATTGACTGGAAGACGTTCGAATCCCAGGCGATTTTTGAGAATACTGATGTTGATTGACGACCTCAAAGGAATTGTAGGACCTCACGGTTGGAAAACTGATGCATCGGATCTCGAGCCGCACCTGACCGAATGGCGAGATACTGCGCGCGGACTGACGTTTATCATGGTTTCGCCCAAGACCACGGCAGAGGTGGCGCAGATTGTCTCCGCCTGCGGCGCGGCTGGAGTGGCGATTGTGCCGCAAGGCGGCAACACTGGTCTTTGCGGTGGCGCGATACCGGATGCCAGCGGCGAGCAAGTGCTGCTGTCGCTATCGCGCATGAACAAAATACGCAGCATTGAGCCAGATGATTTCTCCATGGTGGTCGAGGCTGGCTGCGTCCTGCAGGACGTGCAAGACGCAGCGCAGAAGAATAACAGGCTGTTTCCATTGAGCCTGGCCGCGGAGGGCAGTTGTCAGATAGGCGGAAACCTTTCCACAAATGCGGGTGGTATCAATGTTATTCGGTACGGGACTGCCAGAGATCAGGTTCTCGGTCTGGAAGTGGTACTGCCGGATGGACGTATCTGGAACGGCCTTCGCTCGCTGCGAAAAAACACGGCCGGTTACGATCTGAAGCACCTGTTTCTCGGTAGCGAAGGGACTCTGGGAGTCATTACCGCTGCTAACTTACGATTGTTTCCGGATCCGGGCGCAATTTCAACCGCGATTGTGGCCTTGAAATCAGCGGATCATGCCGTTAAATTGCTGGCGAATCTCCGCGGCGGCCTGGCAGATCAAATTCAAGCGTTTGAACTGATATCCAGTCGTGCAATGCGATTCGTCACGCGCCATATTCAGGACACTCAGCTGCCGTTCGACGAGAATTATCCATGGTATGTGTTGCTCGACGTAGCCATTGGCAACGGCAGTGATATCGTCGAGGACGAGCTCATGCGAGCGTTAGAGGAAGGGCTGGTTGCGGATGTCGTCATTGCAAAGAACCTCGCAGAGGCCGACAAGCTCTGGCATATGCGCCATTCGATTTCCGCCGCCCAAAAGTCTGAAGGTATCAGCCTGAAGCACGACATCGCTGTTCCTGTCGTGCGGATTTCCGAGTTTCTGATCAAAGGTGACGAGCTGCTGGCGAGGATGATGCCCGATGCTCGTCTGGTTGCGTTTGGTCATGTAGGCGATGGGAATCTGCACTACAACGTGTCGCAGCCCAATAATTGCAGCGCTGATGACTTTCGGCGCGACGCGGTTGCACTGAGTGATGCGATCTACACACTGGTCAGTGATCTCGGCGGCAGCATCAGCGCAGAACACGGTATCGGTACGTTCAAAAAAGAGCTCCTGCATAAATATGCCGATCCACTCGAGATTGACTTGATGCAACGGCTAAAGGGGGCAATTGACCCGCTGAACACGCTGAATCCGGGGAAGGTAATTTGACGACCAGTTCCGCGAGACTGCGGCGGCGAACCGCTAGACTAGCTCCAATATGGGTCATGCCGTGCGCAATGGCCGTGATGTACCGATGTTTGGATTGGCCAGCAACAAGATGAATGCAGAATCGAACAAAAAATCGACATCGCTTGCCGAACAGCTATCGAGCTTCGACGACCAGCTTGAGGGTCAGGTTGATGATGTCAAAATGCTTGCCGATATCCAGGACGGAATCGGCCGCTTGCTCGCATCCAGCGACAGTAGTGAAGCTGAGGTTCGTCGTGTCCTGCATGATCGTTATGAAAAGGGCGAGTTGCGCAAAGAGACCTTTCAGTTAGTCAAATCAATGCTCGATGATCTGGAATCTGAGGGCACACCGACAAGCGCAATAATTGATACCAAAGCGACTCCAGATACAGCGCGGATTGAACCTGAACTGACACACGTGACCGAGCCTTCTCAGGAAGTGATCGCGGGTGATGATCAGTTTGGTCGCACCACCGTGATCCCTGTGAGCGAAAGTGTGCAGGCGAATACGGCTGAGGACCTCGTGCAGGTTGGTTCTGTTTTGCGGGATCGGTTCATGCTGCAGGAACGAGTCTCGGGCGGCAGTATGGGCGTCGTCTACAAAGCACTCGATCGTAGACTTGCTGAAGCGAACGCCAAGGATCCATGGGTTGCGATTAAGGTTCTGGCGCCACAACTTGCGGCGAATGGAAAAGCGCTTCGTGCGCTGCAGCAGGAAGCGGCAAAAGGGCGCTGTCTTACTCACCCAAATATCGTGCGGTTCCTCGATCTGGACCGTGATGAAGACCTCTATTTCATTGTAATGGAGTGGCTGGAAGGCCAGACGCTTGCCGATATTCTGGACGCGCCCGACACCGGTCGAATCAATCAAGAACGTGCTTTCAGTGTTATTCGAGATCTGGGAAAGGCACTGGAGTATTCGCATCGGTGCGGTATCGTGCATGCAGATGTAAAGCCCGGCAACATCATGATCATGCCGAACGGTGAAGCGAAACTTTTTGATTTTGGTGTCGCACGAGTCAGACAAACACAAATAGAGAGTACTTCGAATTTTGATCCGGGTGTGCTTGGGCGTATTACCCCAGCCTATTCCAGCATGCAGGTTCTTACCGGTGATAATCCGGTACCGTCCGACGATGTCTTCTCGCTGGCCTGCTTGCTATACCGACTGATTGCCGGTTACCGCGTCTTCGGACCACGTAATGCAGCGCAGGCGGCCGAAGAAGGCATGAAGCCACAGCGCCTTGCCGGTATTAACGACGGTCACTGGCGAACGCTCAAAAAGGCCCTGTCATTCTCGCGCGTGACGCGATTTGAGACAATGACGGATTTCATGGAAGCGCTTGCAGAAGAATCCGATGATACTGCCAGTGTGCAGGTTATTGAGAGTCTGGATATTGATGAAGCGGAAGGCTCTGGCAGGTGGATATTCGCGCTGTTTGCCTTTATTGCATTGGCCGGTTTTGCCGCGTATCAATTTGGTTACCTTGACGAGGTGATTGCCAGATTCGAAAAGGATTCGCCGTCTACATCCATTACAGCGCGGGATGAAGTATTTAGTGAGCCTGCTCCAGAGCAGGTTGAAGTGGACGACGTTGGTGATGCGGTTATCGACGAAGACCCTGTGGATTCATCTTCTGAGGTCGTTGCTGCAGCAGTAGTCCCGGAAGAAGTGGCTGGACTTGTTGATCTGCCTTACGTTGCAATCGAAGTTGATCCGCTGGTGGATTTCTCACTGCTGCCGTTGGCAAGTGTAGAAATAGTGTTGCCTGCGGATGGTACGTCGGCGCGGCCTGTGACTATCACACTTCAGGAAGACGGTTCGCCAGTCATTGTCGATATGGTCCGTGATGATGTCAGCCTGCCGCTGACGTTGCGTCTTGAAGAAGTCGGTTTTAGCGGCAATCGATCACCGTGGGTTTCCGGTCAGTACTCGCTGTCAGACGGGGGCGTTTTCGAGTTTCCAGTCGGACAGGAGCGAGCTCGGCTAACATTGACGATGGCGTCAGATCCGCTGCGCGAAGCCGATCAACAATCCACTCTGCGAGTGCGTGAGGTCGACGGCTCGACACTTGAATTTGCAAAGATTACGGTCGTTCTTGAAGATGACGACCAGCGAGCATTTGAAGCGCAATTGCCGGCGAATACTGTCGCGTTCTCAATGAGCCAGGCATCCGTTCGTGAACGCGACCCGGCGGTGCAGATCGATATCCAACGATTCAACCCGGACAACACAACGTTAGTCGTGGCGTACACATTGCGGGATATAACAGCTACCGAAGGTGAGGATTATTTCGCGCCGGGCAGTCAGGTCATTACATTTGGGCCAGGGCAACGTTCCGCTCGGCTGCTGATTCCGCTGGTGCGTGACTCGGCTGTTGAAGGAGACGAAGCCTTCATCGTTGAGTTGTCGACAGACGACGCGATGGTTGATGTCGATGTGTATGATCGCATCGCTGTCATGATTCGAGACGACGAATAGTTGCAACTGATACGCATTTGACGCTCTGGCAGTCTCGATTTTTTCGGGCTAGACTGCCGCTCCGACGCTGAAAAACAGCGCAATTCGAAAGATCCCGGAGCAATTCGAAAAATCATGGTCGAGAAAGAATTACGTCGCTATTCGCGCGTCGTTGTTGACGGCGCTGAACAAGCGCCAAGTCGAGCAATGTTGCGTGCTGTTGGATTCAGTGAAGATGACTTTAGTCGTCCGCAAATTGGTATTGCCAGTACCTGGAGTATGGTTACGCCGTGCAACATGCACATTCGTGACCTTGCAGAGGTAGCAGCGAAGGGTGCTGATAGCGCCGGCGGCAAGGCGGTCATTTTTAACACCATCAGCGTTTCTGACGGCATATCTATGGGCACGCCCGGGATGCGCTATTCGCTGGTCTCACGCGAGATTATCGCTGACTCAATCGAAGCGGTAACCGGAGCCGAAGGATTCGATGGACTCATCGCGATAGGCGGATGCGATAAGAATATGCCCGCCTGCGTCATGGCCATGGCGCGCCTGAATCGTCCATCCGTGTTCGTCTATGGCGGCACGATCAAACCGGGCCAGAAACGTCGCGACATTGTCTCAGTGTTTGAGGCCGTTGGAGCGTTAGCGGGTGGCAAAATCGATGCGGCTGAATTGCTTGAAGTCGAGCAAACAGCGATTCCGGGCCCAGGTGCCTGCGGCGGCATGTATACCGCCAATACGATGGCATCGGCTATAGAGGCGCTGGGGATGAGTCTCGGCAATAGCTCCGCGCAGGAGGCGGTATCGCCGCAAAAAGTAGACGACTGCACTCGAGCTGGAGAGGCAGTGATGGATCTGATTCGACTGGGAATCAAGCCACTCGATATCATGACTCGAAAAGCGTTCGAGAATGCCATCGCGGTTGTGATCGCGCTGGGTGGCTCCACCAACGCCGTGTTGCACATGCTTGCGATTGCTCGCGAGGCAAATGTTGACTTGACGCTTGACGATTTCACAAAAATCGGTGCGACGACGCCGTTGCTCGCAGACCTTAAGCCGAGTGGCAAATATCTGATGTCAGAGTTGATCGCCATTGGCGGTATTCAACCGCTAATGAAGCGCATGCTGGCGAAGGGCATGTTGCATGGCGAATGCATAACTGTGACGGGCAAGACACTCGCCGAGAACCTTGCAGATGTCGCCGACTATCCTGAGGGTCAGGATATTATCCGGGACATGGACAACCCAATAAAAAAGGACAGTCATCTGTCAATTTTGTACGGCAATCTCGCACCGGAGGGTGCCGTCGCAAAAATCACCGGTAAGGAAGGTTTGCGATTTGAAGGCACCGCGCGCGTTTTTCAATCGGAGGAACTCGCGTTGCAAGCGATCCTCGACGACACGATAAAGGCAGGCGATGTCATCGTAATTCGCTACGAGGGCCCAAAGGGCGGCCCGGGGATGCGGGAAATGCTGAGTCCAACGGGTGCAATCATGGGCAAGGGACTCGGTGCGGAGGTGGCGTTGATTACGGACGGGCGATTCTCTGGCGGGAGCCATGGATTCGTGGTTGGTCATGTTTCTCCCGAAGCAGCAGCAGGTGGTCCGATTGCGTTGTTGGAGGACGGCGACATTATCGTCATCGATGCGGAGCACAAGCAGATAAACGTAGCTGTGGGCGCAGAAGAGATGGCCAAACGACGGGATAATTGGCGTAGACCCCCTTCGTCTGTAACAACAGGAGCGCTGGCGAAATTCCGCGCCCAAGTGTCATCTGCCTCTGAAGGGGCGGTAACAATCCCGGCACCGTGGGATGAATAACAGGATGGCATCAGTTTTTCCGGTGCGGCAAAAACTTGACCTTTAATGTCAGGTCCGATTTACTGCGGCAATGAAATTTTCCGCTCCCCACGTAATGTGCCTAAGCCTCGACTCAGTCGAAGCAGAAAAACACATAAAATACATGGCGCGCCAGAGGTGCGTGGGTGCGAATGGCAAGAGTATCAGCTAAATATAAAGTCTGAACATTGTCAACAAGCCCGCAGGGATCGTCCTGGCGGGTTTTTTTTTGCCTGAATTTCGTTATTGAGTATCAGCATGAACACAACAACGGTCGAAGCAGAATTTGAGCATAGCGCGGCACTCGGCGCCGAGCTGGATATCGCCGACTCTCCCTGGGTAGTTCTCAAGTTCGGTGGCACAAGTGTTTCGTCCGCTGAGAGCTGGCAGGCCATCGCCAAACTGGTGCGCAATCGATTGGACCAGGGAATTAAACCGGTTGTTGTTCATTCAGCGCTGCAAGGCGTTTCAAACGGTCTGGAAAATGCTCTTCAACTGGCAATCAACGCTGACCCAGCGGATCAACTGCAAATAATTCGACAACAACATTATGCGCTGGCAAGTGCCCTCGGCCTGGATGGCAACACATTGCTGGACGATACCCTGCAGGAGCTTGAACAGCTGGTAGCGGGCGTGCGACTAGTGAGAGAGGTCAGCGTCCGAGTGCGTGTTCGAATCATGGCGTTAGGCGAAATAATGGCTACACGGCTGGGCGCCGCGTATCTGGCAAGTCTTGGTCTGCCGGTACAATGGGTCGATGCGCGTGAGTTGCTGACAAGCACCAATCGAGGTGGCGGCAAGCGCACGCAGGATTACCTGTCGGCGATCTGCGGGACTGAAGTGGATCCTGATTTGCGCGAGACACTTGAGGCGCATGGCAAAGTCGTTCTGACGCAGGGCTTCATCGCACGCAATGAATTTGGCGAAACAGTTCTACTGGGTCGAGGCGGCTCGGATACGTCGGCCGCGTACTTCGCAGCGCGACTGCAGGCGCGCCGACTTGAAATCTGGACCGATGTGCCGGGACTATTTACTGCCGATCCCAAGGTTGTTCCATCGGCAAGATTACTGCTTGCTCTGCATTACGATGAGGCGCAGGAGTTGGCATCTGCAGGAAGTTCCGTATTGCACCCGCGGTGTTTGACGCCGCTGCGGCAATACAAGATTCCATTATTTATCCGTTGTACGTCGGCGCCACATATTGCGGGAACCGTAATTTCATCGGTGACCGAGGAAATCGAACCACAGGTCAAAGGTATCTGCACTCGTGACGGTCTCACGCTGATATCAATGGACGGGGTGCGCATGTGGCACGAGGTCGGCTTTCTTGCTCGTACATTTGCTTTGTTCAGTGAGCACGGCGTATCCGTCGATTTCGTATCAACCTCAGAAACCAATGTTACCGTTTCGATCGATACGTCCGACGGCATGCTGCAGGAAGATACACACCGATCCCTTGTAGCTGATTTGTCCGAGCTTTGCCGGGTCCGCACGATCAACGATTGTTCGGCGGTTAGTCTGGTCGGTCGAAAGATTCGCACCATACTGCCTCGATTGGCACCGGCTCTCGCTGTCTTTGAGGAAGAGAAGATCCACATGATGTCGCAGGCGGCAAACGATCTGAATCTCAGCTTTGTGGTTGATCAGGGGCAGGGTCCAAAGCTCGTCCGAAAATTGCATGCTTCAATGATTAAAAAGGCAGTTGGCAGCCCGGCATTCGGACCAAGCTGGGAGGAGTTATTTCGCAGCGATAATGCCAAGGTGCTTGCCAGCGACGCGTGGTGGATGCAGAAAAGAAAGCAATTGTTGGAATTGGCCGGTGGCCAGCTCAATGCCTATGTGTACGATCGTGACAGCGTTCGAGCCGCAGCGAAAAGGCTACGCAATCTCGACAACGTAGCGCGCGTGCTATACGCCGTCAAAGCAAATTTCAATCCTGAGCTGCTGCGTACTTTGGCGAAAGAAGGTGTGGATTTCGAATGCGTTTCGCCGGGAGAGGTGCGCTGGCTTGAAGAGCACATTGCCGATTTTGACTTGCAACGAGTCCTGTTTACTCCAAATTTCGCGCCGCGAGAGGAATATGAGTGGGCACTCGCTAAAGGTCTGCAAGTGACGCTCGACAATCTGCACCCACTGCAGGCCTGGCCCGAGCTCTTTGCGGGCAGCAAACTGTTCATTCGAGTTGACCCTGGCCAGGGTCGCGGCCATCACGAGCACGTAAAGACCGCGGGTATACATTCCAAGTTCGGCATTCCCCGCTTTGAAGTGGGTGAACTCAAGACGCTTGTAGATGCGGCTGGGGCCGAGGTCATCGGAATCCATGCGCACAGCGGCAGCGGTATTCTGGACCCGGACAACTGGCGTTCGGTTGCCGTTGAGCTGGTCGCCGTTGCAGAAAAGTTTCCGACCGTAAAATCCATTGATCTCGGGGGTGGACTCGGCATTCCAGAAAAGCCTGGCGAAAAACCATTTGATTTGGCCAAACTTGATGCGACTCTGCACGAGATTCGAAAATCCTACCCGCAGTACGACCTGTGGATCGAGCCCGGACGATACCTGGTTGCCCAGGCGGGCGTACTGCTCACGCATGTGACGCAGCTCAAGGGCAAAGGCGAGGTGCGTTATATCGGCGTCGGTACGGGCATGAATTCGCTGATCCGGCCGGCTCTGTACGGTGCTTATCATGAAATCGTCAATCTGACGCGGTCGGGAGAAACGCCGACACAGACGGTCACGATCGTCGGCCCAATTTGCGAGACGGGCGACCGACTAGGGAGCGATCGTCTGCTGCCTGTCTCTGAAGAGAAGGACGTGATTCTCATCGCGAATGCCGGAGCTTACGGCTTTGTCATGAGTTCAGACTATAATCTGCGCGAAGTCGCTACAGAGATTGTCATCTAGGTTGTATTGACGCCGTCGGAGATACAACCCGGTCGCGATCAACGCACGAGAATAAATTGATAAGTCAGCAAATGAGAGCCACAAGAATGGAACGTGCCGCCATGAAAAACCTATTTTTACTGTGTTCGCTATTTCTTATCGCCGCATGTGCGACTTCGTCAATCGCACCGACTGTCGCAGTGACTCCAAGCACCGAAGCTGCGACAAACCTGTCTGCAACGCGCAGTGAAGCTACGACTGACTCAGGTCGACCGTTGTCAGACAATATGTTGTCTTACGATGTGGAACATTACGGGCTTAGAACCGAAGTTCACCCGGAAGAGAAGTCAATTTCAGGATCTGTCGCGATCCGAATCGTGGCTACCAGACCGATGTTGGCACTGGAACTCGACTTTGACGGCTTGTTTACCATTGATAGCGTGCAGGATGGCTCGGGTGCCCTTGAATACACGCGCGATGAGGCGAAGCTGTATGTGACGCTTCGCAAACGCTTGGCCACGGACGAAATTGACGAGGTTACGATCAGCTATCATGGCCGGCCTCTGGAAGCCGCACGACCACCTTGGGATGGCGGTTTCGTGTGGGAAGAAACGCCATCGGGTAAGCCGTGGATCGCGACCGCAGTGCAGGGCGAAGGTTGCGACGTCTGGTTTCCTTGCAAAGATCACCCAGCGGGTGAGCCACTGAGCGCTGATTTCTACTACACGGTTCCACTCGGTCTGACGGCCGCGGGAAACGGCGTGCTTATCAGTGTCGAGCCGGTTGGAGATGACCGGCAGGTGTTTCACTGGCGGACCGAGGTCGCAACCAATACTTACGGCATAGCACTCAATGTCGCACCCTATGTTCTGATCGAAGGAAGCTATACGTCGTCAAATGGTACCGAGATCCCGTTGCAATTCTGGGCAATCGAAGACCACGCCGAACAAGCTCAGGAACTATTCGATCGTGAATTTGCGTCTGTCATTGAATTCTTCGAGCGTAAACTGGGTCCGTATCCGTGGGGGCAGGAGAAACTGGGTGTAGCCGAGACCCCGCACCTCGGGATGGAGCATCAGACGATCAATGCCTACGGCAATGAGTTTGCTCGCGGTGAGTTCGGCTTTGACTGGTTGTTTCATCACGAGTTGGCACATGAGTGGTTCGGCAACGTTATGACTCATGTCACTGTTTCTGACATGTGGTTGCATGAGGGAACAGGTGCGTTTATGCAGCCTGAGTACGCGCGCGAAGTGCTGGGCGACGCGGCGTACTACGCAAGTATTTACGGCACCTACCAGAAGATTAGTGCGTGCAATGCGATCGCTCCGCGCGACGAGTTTTCTGCGGATCAATTGATTTTCGATGACCCGGACGGCGACGGGCCAGGCGGCGATATCTATTCAAAGGGCGTCTGGCTGCTGACATCGTTGCGCTATGTCATCGGCGAAGAGGCTTTCTGGACATCGATTCGTCGATTGATTTATGACACGCCAAATCCTGCTGAGTTAAAGCCACCCATCCAGCCACGATTCCGCTCAACTGACGACTTTATGCGCATAGCCAGCGAAGAGGCCGGGCAGGATCTTGCCTGGTTCTTTGAAGTTTATGCTCGCCGCGGGCCTTTGCCGGTACTTAGACAAACTCAGGTTGGCGAAGATTTGAACCTTGAGTGGGATAATGTCGGCGGCCTGTCTTTTCCGATGCCGATACCGGTCCGAATCAACGGCGAAATCCAACGCGTCGAATTTGAGGAAAATAAAGCGACATTGTCGGCTACATCAAAAGCGGATGTGCTGATTGACCCGTTTATGCGCGTGTTGAGAAAACTCTCAATCGTGCCAACCTGTGAGGAGCGCAGGGCAGAGGAGGCGGAGGCTGAAGCGGCCGAGAAGTCTGAGGAATAACACAGGTAACGCCTACGAAGCAGCGTGCCGTTCCTCCAGAGTCGCCAGTACATCCACCAGAGTGATGGACTGACTGCTGAGCAGAACGATTAAGTGATAAATAAGATCGGCCGCCTCATCTACTGTCTCTTTGCGGTCGCCTGCGACTGATGCCAGAGCAAGCTCAACGGCTTCTTCGCCCACTTTCTGGGCGATACGTTTTTGACCCTGTGCAGCCAGACTTGAGGTGTAACTGCCCTCGACAGGGTTCTGCAATCGATCGGCGATGATGCCTTCGAGTTTTTCAAGAAAGTATAGATTTTCGCTTGTCACGGTATCGTCCTTACACTCTGACGTGAATTGAATTTTTTGTTAGGTATTGTTTCAAGTCGCCAATATCAATTTCAGCGCTGTGGAATACGCTGGCGGCTAATGCCCCATCAACATTGGTGACCTCAAACACATCGCGAAAATGCTCGGGCGATCCCGCCCCACCTGACGCGATTAACGGTACATTACAGATTGCGCGTACCTGCCGCAGCTGTTCGAGGTCGTAGCCTTCGCGAACGCCGTCCTGATTCATACAATTGAGCACGATTTCCCCAGCACCGCGATCCTGAACCTCGCCAGCCCAATCAAGTGTCGATCGTTTCGATGAGGATGTCTTGTCCGGATCACCGGTATTCTGGTAGACCTCGTAAGTATCTTCCTGTTGGCGGCTATCAATGCCGATCACCACACATTGTGAACCGAAACGACGTGCCAGTTCGCTTATGAGCTTCGGCTCGGCCAACGCCGGCGAGTTGACTGAGATCTTGTCTGCACCTCTGTTCAATACATCTTCTGCATCTGCAACGCTGCGTATTCCGCCGGCGACGCAAAATGGAATGTCGATCACTGCAGCCACTCTTCTCACCCAGCTTCGATCAACTGTTCGCCCGTCCGGACTCGCCGTTATGTCGTAGAAAACCAGTTCATCGGCTCCTTCGGCACAGTAGCGTTCCGCGAGCTCAATAATATCGCCGACTATTCGATGATTGCGAAACTGCACGCCTTTGACAACGAGGCCGTCGCGGACGTCGAGGCAGGGAATTATGCGTTTTGCTGGAATGGTCTAATCTCCGCGGTAGTGATTTTCCCCTCAAGCAAGGCGCGACCACTGATTGCGGCGGGCACTCCAAGCTTACGCAGGTCATATAGATCGTCGATATCCCGTACGCCCCCGGATGCCTGCAGTTGGAGAGCAGGGTAGCGTGCAAGGATATCGGCATAGAGCGTGAGATTCGGGCCTGCCAAAGCTCCATCGCGGCTGACGTCAGTGCAAAGCACATGCCGCAGGCCGTGGTCCAGATAGGATTCTATACAATCAAATAGTGACAATTCGCTGGGTCGTGTCCAGCCATGTGTCGTCAGCATCGCCGTGCCTTTTTCGTCAATATTCACGTCGAGTGCGAGGACGATTCGATCCGCTCCATAGTCGGCCATCCAGGACTGCACGGTGGCGGGATCGGCGATGGCCAAACTTCCGATTACGCAACGTGACACTCCTGCTTGCAGCCAGTCTGCGACAGCGCCGTGCGACCGGATGCCGCCACCTAGCTGAATATCCAACTCAGACTCAGATGCGATAGCTTGAATCAGCGAGCGATTTAGTTGTGTACCTGATCGCGCACCATCAAGGTCTACGATGTGCAGGTCGCGCGCACTGATCTCGGCAAACTGTCGCGCTATTGCTGCAGGGTCATCGCTGTATTCAGTCGTCTTCGAAAAGTCTCCTTGAAACAAGCGGACACACTTGCCACCTTGCAGGTCTATCGCCGGGATAATCTTCATTGCTTGCCATCCAGAAAGTTCTGCAGCAGTCTGGAACCGTCCGCGGACGAGCGTTCCGGATGAAATTGTGCGGCGACGAAGTTGCGGTGCGCTACCATCGCTGCGAACGGCTCGCCATGACTTGATTGCGCTACGGTGTGGTCCGAAACGGGTAGCGCAAAACTGTGTAAGAAGTAAAAATAGGATTCGTCCGCGATGTCGCTCAAGACGGCGTGATCCCGGCTCCTCCGGATCGGACACCAGCCCATGTTAGGCACTGGAAAATCCTCTGTGACTGAGAGCTTGGTCGCGACCCCAGGGATGATGCCCAGGCACTCAACGTTTTCTTCTTCGGACGCTTCAGCCAGCAACTGCATGCCGAGACATATGCCAAGTACCGGTTGGGTGAGATCACGTATTACGTCCAGCAAATTGCTCTCACGCAGCCGATCCATCGCATCTTTCGCCGCTCCGACGCCCGGCAGAATAACCCGGTCAGCGGCACGAATGACATCGGCATCTGTCGTCAGCGTTGCGACTCGTCCAAGACGCTGGAACGCGAATACCAGTGACGCGATATTGGCGCCCCCGCTATTGATGATAGCAATCGTTTGTATCGTCACGTCAGGCCAGCATTCCTTTGGTGGATGGCATTTCGTTACTCTCCACGCGAATTGCCTGGCGTAGCGCACGACCCACCGATTTAAAGCAAGCTTCGACCATGTGGTGCGTATTTTCGCCGCTAACGTCTATGTGCAAGGCGGCACCCAGGGACTCGGCTAAAGAGCGGAAGAAGTGTTCTACCATCTCTGTGGAGAGTTCACCGACGGTGTCTCTGGGAAACGCGGCATTGAAGACAAAATTGCCACGCCCCGATAAATCCAGAGCGACTTTTGCCTCGCTTTCATCCATCGGCAGCAGAAACCCGTATCGACCAATGCCCTTTTTACTCCCTAGTGCTTGCTTGAGCGCTTCACCAAGACAGATCGCTGTATCTTCCACTGTATGGTGTTCGTCGATGTGCAAGTCGCCGTCACAGTGTAGCGACAGGCTAAATCCACCGTGCTTGGCGACTTGTTCCAGCATGTGATCGTAAAAGCCAATGCCGGTGCTAATAGCGATTGGCGCTGTTGCATCCAGATTCACTTGCACGGTGATGGCCGTTTCATTGGTTTTTCGACTGACAGCTGCTGCGCGCTCGGCATAGCAGAGCAGGGTGGTGATTTCTGCCCACGTTCGCGAAGCGCCACTTTCCGAGTTCACGAGAACGCCGCGAACCCCGATCGCCTCTGCCAATTGCAGGTCCGTCTCCCGATCGCCAATTACGGCCGAGGCATTCAGGTCAAGGTCTGTTTCGGCAAGGTACCCGGTCAGCAGACCGGCGCGCGGTTTGCGGCAGTCACAGCCGTCGTCTGGCAAGTGAGGGCAAATGAATATTTCGTCGAAGCGGATTCCCTGAGACTCAAACATGGCCAGAATCTGTTGCTGACAGAGCTGAAATCGATCCTCGGGAAATGCCTCGGTTCCAAGACCGTCCTGGTTGCTGACCATGACGAGATGATAGCCATGCGCAATGCATTCCAGCAACGACGGGATCACATCATCAACCAGGCGAATCTTCTCCAGAGCGTCAACTTGAAAGTCCTCCGGCTCATGAATCAACGTGCCATCGCGATCGATAAATAAAACTTTGCGCTTCATCGGAGACTGTCCTCTGTAGTCCGGAACACCGCTAGCAGGCGATCGTTTTCTGCAGGACTACCGACCGTAATTCGCACACAGTCCGACAGATCACCACCAAAATAGCGGATCAGTACTTTGTCATTGCTGCTTTGTTCCAGCAATGCTTCAACCTCATCGAGTTGCAGTAAGAAGAAGTTGGCCGCACTGGGCCAGATTCTCTTCACGATAGTGAACTGCCGTAGCGCGGTTATCACGCGCTCACGCTCTGTGACGATCCTCTGTACGCTACTGTCAATCTCGGCCATCCTTTCTTCTACGAGCGCTTCCAATACACATTCGACGACCGGTGTAGCAAAAGCGTAGGGCGCTTGAACGGCATCAAGAATCTCAATTACTTCCGCCGCAGCAATGACAGCGCCACATCGCGCACCTGCAAAAGCCAGCGCTTTGGACAAGGTTCGCAATATAACGAGGTTATTGAACTCCGCAAGCAGCCCGACCACCGATTCCTCAGTTGAGAATTCGATATAGGCCTCGTCGACAACAACAACTGATCGTTGACCGCGCAACTTCAGGAGTCGCCGTAATTGCGCTCGCGAAAATATCGTGCCGGTGGGGTTGTTTGGAGAGCAAATAAACACAATCCGCGTCGATTCGTCGCAAGTTTCGAGGATCGCGTCGACGTCAATGACGAAGTCCTCATCGGGAAGCGTCACCACTTCACGCACGCTAGCGCCTTGTACCGTGGCGTAGTGTTGGTACATCGAAAACGTGGGTGCCGTTGTGACAATATTGTCGAGCCCAGGCCGACAAAATGTTCGTATCAACAGATCAATTGCTTCGCTGCTCCCGCGAGTTGCAAGCAGGTTTTGGGTTGCGCAACCGAAGCGTTTTGCAAGAGCAGCATGCAATTCCAGTGGGCGTACTTCAGGATAGCGATTTAGCGGACGCTGGAAATGATCCGCGCTGTTCGGCCAGGGAACTTCATTTGCGTTCAGGCGAGTTGAGTCTTTGACTTGAGCGGCGGCCGAGTAGGGTTGCAAAGATTGCAGTTCCGGCCGCACGAGATTCTTGATACTCATGACAAAGCGGCCACTCGCAAACGCACTGCCTCAGCATGTGCATCGAGGCCTTCGAGTTCGGCGAGCGTAATGACACTTTGCGCCAGCGCGCTGAGGCCACTTTCGGTCAATTCCTGCACCGTGGTTTGGCGCATAAATTGATCGACGCCAAGTCCGCTGTAGGTCTTGGCGAAGCCATAAGTTGGCAACACGTGATTGGTACCGCTGCAATAATCGCCGACAGACTCTGGCGACCATTGACCGACGAAAATCGAGCCCGCATTGCGTAGCGACGGCAGCGCATCGCGCGCATTGGCGAACTGCAGGATCAAATGCTCGGGAGCATAATTGTTACTGACTGCTATGGCGGTGTCGATGTCATTGACGACGATCGATCTTGAGCAAGCAAGCGCCTGTCGAGCAATCTCGGCCCGGCTCAGGCCGTTTAGCTGACTCTCAATCGATTCATGCACCTGCCTTGCGAAGTCAGCGCTGGTTGTCACCAATACGACCTGGGAATCAACTCCATGCTCCGCCTGCGACAACAAATCAGCGGCGACAAATGACGCATTTGCTGCCTCGTCGGCAATGACGAGGACTTCAGAGGGACCGGCAGGCATGTCGATAGAGGCGCCGGATGGGTCAATGCTGACGATAGACTTGGCGCTTGTCACCCATGCGTTTCCGGGCCCGAATATCTTGCTGACTTTTGGGACTGTTCCAGTTCCATAGGCCATAGCGGCGATTGCCTGTGCGCCACCAATCTTGTAGATCTCTTTAACACCGGCGCGTGCAGCTGCAACCAATACCGCCGGATCTGCGCGCCCGTCCGGTCTCGGTGGTGTGCACATGACTCGCACCGGGCAGTCCGCAATGGCGGCCGGCACCGCCAACATGATCGCTGTTGACGGCAGTGGTGCGGTACCCGCGGGAACGTACAGGCCGACCGAGTCGATAGCCTGACTACGACGTTCGCAGAGAACGCCCGGCATCGTCTCTATTGAGATATCTTGCGGTACTAGTTGTTCATGAAAGCGTCGCACATTGCTGATCGCGAGATCGAAGGCCGCGATGGTTTGCTCATCGAACTGTGCTTGCGCCGCCTCGAATTCTTCTGCCGATACTCTGAAATCCTGCAATTCGGCACCATCAAACTGCTGTGTGAACTTAAGCAGCGCCTGATCACCATCTGCCTGCACTGCTGTCACGATTGCCTGAGTTTGTTCGCGGATCGACGCATCAGCCTCAACAGCAGGGCGTCGCAGCAAGGCTTGCTGCTCCGACGGGCCAAGGTCGGCCCAGAATGTGGGTGCGCCAAACATGCGTCAGGCCAGCATCTTTTCGACAGGCAGTACCAACAAGGAACTGGCGCCCGCCGCTTTCAGGTTCTCAAGCGTCTCCCAGAAAACGTACTCACGACAAACGACATGCACAGCGACCTTTTCCGGGCTGCCTTCAAGCGGGATTACCGTTGGGGACTCTGTGCCCGGGAGCAGGCGACGAATTTCCGGCAGAGCAGCCCGAGGTGCGTGCAACATGATGTACTTGCTCTCGCGTACCTGAAGAACGCCATCCAGTCGCTGCAGTATGCGGTCCACAAGCGCCTGCTTCTCGTCGCTCAATTTCGCCAAGGTCTGAATAATGACTGCTTCGCTCTCCAGCAGCACTTCGACTTCCTTCAGGCCGTTCGCCACTAGCGTTGCGCCACTGGAGACCAGGTCGCAGATGTATTCGGCGGTGCCTAGTTTCGGTGCAATTTCGACCGCACCGGAAAAGTAAACGATGTTAGCCTCGACATTATTCGTATTAAGGTAATTTCTTAATAAGCCAACGTAACTTGTTGCAATATTTTGATTATTTAGTGACTCCGGACCTTTGTATTCGCTCCCATCGGGGGCGGCAATTGATAATCGGCAATGCCCGAAATCCAGTTCGTAAACCTGTTTGAACAGCGCCTCGCCACCGTCATGCAGCAAAGTCTGCCGCTTTTCCTCGACAACATTTTGACCAACAATGCCCAGGTCACAAACGTCATCGCTGACCAAGCCCGGGATGTCATCGTCACGCACCAGCAGAAGGTCGATCGGCATATTCTCGCCGTAGCAGATTAACTGGTTCTTACTGCGCGTCAGTTTCAGGCCGCAGCGCTCAAGCAAATCAATCGAGTGATCTGTCAAACGCCCGGTTTTTTGCACCGCAATCCTGATGCGCTGCTCAGAGGTATCCATGTGCTTGTCCTTAGTGGGATGTAGAGGTCGGGAGATCCGATACTCTGTCGAGGGCCGTTTGATATCCCCCAAAACCGTCGCTTCGAAAACGGGCGACGCGACCGATAGTGGTCACGCTGACACCGGTCATTTCACTGATTTTTCGATAGGGCAGGTCTTGTTCGAGTAACTCCACGACCTGCCATCGATCGACCAGCGCCTGCAGTTCCGCAGGGGTGCAGAGATCTTTGAAAAAGTTGCGACATTCCTTGACGCTTCGAAGGCTTACGATTGCTTCAAACAAGGCATCTTCATGCCGGAGCTGCTGGCCTTCTGTTTCATTGCGGTTGGGCTTCATTGTCGTACCAATGTAATAGTGTGTTAGCACATTAATACATTATTACGCAGCGCGCAAGCAGGCTGTTCGCAGCGGTGCTTGCGCGGTGCAATCGGTCTGCAAGCCGCGCTGCATATGGTTTCTGCTGTGACTACTTATTTGTGAAGCTCGTCTTGACGTAGCCCTTGCAGTGCACATAGACTGGCCACTACTCATCGAGACCGGCTGAGGGAAAGGCCCATTGAAGCCGGGGCAACCTACAGGACTAACCCTCCTGAAAGGTGCCAACTCCTGCGATGTATCGCTGATACATCGAGAGATGAGTGTCGCAGTAGCGCTGCGTGCACGTGTTTTTGCGTGGCACAGCTTAAGGACTCGACACTTCTCCCTTGCGGATTTCGCAGGGTTCCGATGAGCAGGACTAACATTGGAACCACTAGCGGAGACCCAAAATGACATCCTCAGCAACCACGACAACACGCGCTGTTCGAGCTTCTATTGAATCAGACACACAGCACGGTGCCGTTGTACCACCATTGCACCTGTCGTCGAATTTCGCATTCGACGGGTTTGGTCAGAAACGTCAATATGACTACACGCGCTCGGGCAATCCAACCAGAGATGCCCTGGCCGACGCGCTGACAACGCTTGAAGGCGGTGCAGGCGCGGTGGTTACGTCGTCCGGGATGGCTGCCTTGAATCTGCTGTTGCAGTTGTTGCAGCCTGGTGATGTCCTGATCGCACCGCACGATTGCTACGGTGGCACCTACCGCTTATTTGAAAACCTGTCAGCCAAAGGGCATTTTGAAGTTCTGTTTGTTGATCAGACGAATGCCGTGGCCCTGGCAGCGGCTTGTAAGCGCAAGCCGAAACTGATTCTAACGGAAACGCCTTCGAACCCGCTATTGCGGATTGTGGATATCGCCCGGATTGCGGAGATTGCCAGGTCTTGTGGCGCTTTGCTGGCAGTCGACAACACGTTTCTCTCGCCGGCTTTACAGCAACCCATTGCGCTTGGGGCTGATCTTGTCATTCACTCGACGACCAAATACATCAATGGTCACAGTGATGTCGTCGGTGGTGCTGTCATTGCGGCAACAGATGAGCTTGCCGAGAAGCTGCTTTGGTGGGCGAATTGCATCGGCATTACTGGTGCACCTTTCGACAGTTACCTGACGTTGCGCGGCATCAGAACGTTGGCGGTGCGGATGCGGCAACACGAAGAGAGCGCAAATTTGCTTGCAAATGTACTGCAGAACAACGATTTTGTGGATCGTGTTTACTACCCTGGCCTGAATTCGCACCCGGGTCATGAAATTGCGGTTCGGCAACAAAGTGGCTTTGGAGGGATGGTGAGTTTTGAAATCGGGGGAGACGAAGTCGCGGTGAGAACGTTTGTTGAAAGCCTGCAGTACTTTTCGCTTGCCGAGTCGCTTGGTGGTGTAGAAAGCCTGGTTTGCCATCCAGCTTCAATGACGCACGCCCCGGTCAGTGAAGAAGCACTTGCTATCGCAGGCATCGGACAAACTCTGATCCGCTTGTCGGTTGGATTGGAAAGCGCTGAAGATCTCGTGGCCGATGTCCTGCAGGCTCTGGAGTCGGCGCGAAGTGCGACAACGCTGCAGTCAGTTGCGGTAGCCTAAGAGCGCATCGAGCTGTGTCACTTCCCGAGTATCTGCAAGCACAAGTATCTGCGGAAACCCAGTACCTGTCTGTTGGCGAGCCGTTCCAGTTGCAGAGCGGTGAGCTTATCGAAGATGTGTGTATTGCTTACCGGACCTGGGGTGACCTCGCGAACGCGAATGACAGAGCGATTCTAATCTGCCATGCGTTGACCGGGTCCGCAGATGCGGACAGCTGGTGGCCAGGAATCATTGGTGAGAACAGGGCATTTGACCCTGCGGTCGACTTTATAATCTGTGCGAACATTCTTGGTAGCTGTTACGGAACCACCGGTCCGGTGAGTCTCAAGTCAGGAGGGGCGAAACGCTATCTGGCGGACTTCCCCCGAATTACTGTGCGCGACATGGTTAAGCTTCAGTGCACGCTTCTGGACGCACTTGGAGTCGACAAGTTGGCGCTCGTGACGGGTCCTTCTCTGGGTGGTATGCAGGCCCTCGAGTGGGTTGCCACGTACCCGGAAAAAGTGGGCAGCATAGTGCCCATCGGCGTGGGAGCACAGCATTCGGCATGGTGTATCGGAGTCAGCGAGGCGCAACGAGCCGCAATTGAAGCCGATCCGAACTGGAACGATGGATATTATTCAGATGAGCAGACACCGGAGAAGGGGCTTGCGGCGGCACGCATGATGGCTGTGTGTACCTATCGCAGCTGGCAGAGCTTCGACGAGCGATTTGGTCGCAGTCGTAGTGATGACGACCAACGCTACCAGGTGCAATCGTATTTACGGCACCAGGGCAAGAAAATCAACGAACGTTTTGACGCCAATACCTACGTTACGCTCACACATGCTATGCATTCGCACGATCTGGCGGCGGGCAGGGGAGCGCTGGTGGATGTTCTGCAGAGAATTGATCAGCCGGCGCTTGTGGTATCAGTAAGCACAGATGCGCTGTATCCACCGCATGAGCAAGCCTTTTTGGCCGAGTCATTGCCCAATTCGAAGTACCAGATACTCGAATCCGAGCATGGCCATGATGGCTTCCTGATCGAGTCAAACAATCTCAGCGATATGATCAGTGCGTTTCGCGCCGCATTAGATGCTCATGCTGATCTCAGAGTTGCAGGCTCTTCGACAGCTAGTGGGCCGCTTGATAAATAAGGTGACACTCAGTCTGTACGGCCGCGCTTGAGCAACGCCGCACTGGCGGCTGTCCTGCCTGCTGAGCACCTTATTTCTCAAGCGGCCCACTAGCTAAGGCAAGCGATCACAGCGTCAGTCATTTGCTCAGTCGTTAGTACCTTATCGCCATCGGCTGCAATGTCGGCCGTTCGGGCGCCGGAAATAATGGCTGCTTCGATTGCGCGTTCGATGAGATCCGCTTCCTCGTGCAGTGAGAGGCTGTAGCGCAGTAGCAAAGCGGCGCTCGCGATGGTGCCACAGGGGTTGGCAATGCCCTGGCCGGCAATATCAGGAGCGGAGCCGTGAATGGGTTCATACAGCCCGAGGGACGTTTCGCCCAGAGAGGCCGATGGCAACATGCCCAGTGATCCCGCAAGCATTGAAGCCTCGTCGGTTAAAATATCGCCGAACATATTCTCAGTGACGATTACATCGAAGTCGGCTGGTCGGCTTAGCAAGTGCATTGCAGCCGCATCAACCAGCAGGGTTTCGAGCGATATATGAGGAAACTCTTCCTGCATGAGACGATCCGTTACGCTGCGCCACAGGCGTGACGTCTCAAGCACATTTGCCTTGTCCACCGAACACAGTTTGCCGCTTCTATCATTGGCAAGTCTGGCGGCGATGCGGACGATTCGCTCGACCTCATGTGTGTGATAAGTGCAAAGGTCGGTAGCTGTCGTTTCAGTCCGCGTTTTCTCACCAAAATAGATGCCTCCGGTCAGTTCGCGAACAACAACCATATCAACACCGCTAAGCAGTTCATCTTTCAGCGGCGAGGCTTTGGCGAGCTCGGGAATAATCTTGACGGGTCGCAGATTTGCGAACACTCCCAGGTCCGCACGTATTTTTAAGAGTCCCTGCTCGGGGCGAACAGTTGCATTGGGATCTGACCATTTTGGGCCGCCCACGGCCCCAAGCAAAACCGCATCGCTATTGATGCAGCTTGTGTAGGTGTCGTCTGGCAATGGTTGTCCGGTGGCATCGATCGCAGCCCCGCCAAACAACTGCTCGGTAAATTTAAATTTGTGTCCGGAATGCGCTGCAACCTGATCCAGAACGCGTTTTGCCGATGCGATAACTTCCGGGCCAATACCATCGCCAGGTAGCAGTGTAATCAGGGCGTCCAAGATCTGTTCTCCTCAAAATCCCGAACCTGGGTTTCATGTTTTTGCAAAAAACCAAGTTGGTCAATACCCTCAACAATGCAGTAGCGGGCAAAACCATCCATTGGGAATTCAATGACAGCGCCTGTAGGCAGCGTCAACGTCGAGGCCTCGACATCAATGTTGATTTCCTGACCGGGGTTGTCAATCAGCCATGCATGAGTTTGCACATCAACGACGATCGGAATAAATCCGTTCTTCAATGAATTGCTGCGAAAAATATCGGCGATCTCGGTGCTGATTACGGCTTGAAAACCGTAGTCAAGCAGAGCCCATGGTGCATGCTCGCGCGATGAGCC
>RCNF010000286.1_pt1 | contig 24628 bp, 21 predicted proteins | sample 2041311 | NCBI WGS metagenome assembly RCNF01 (sample SAMN09708228, study PRJNA481090) | Marine sediment metagenome, whole genome shotgun sequencing project. | biome: marine sediment; feature: ocean; material: sediment; isolation source: Sewage treatment plant 2 marine sediment (STP2) ... | reverse complement strand
AGGACATCGAAGAGCTGCTGTATGCGCTCGGTGGAGTCATCACCAGCCGGATAGCGATAGCTGATGGTCATGATCCGGTCGGCATAGGGGTGGAGGGCAAAGATCGTCGTCTCCTCGATCAAAGAGCCGTCCGACAGATAGCGCCCACGTGAGTAGAAGGTGGTGCCGAGCTGGCTGACGAGTTCCTGTGCGCCGAGATAGTCGCCACCCTCGTGTTCCTCGATGAGTGCCTCGTGGGATCTGAGCTCGGCGGGGAGGTTCTGGCCAATCTCAGGGGGTTTGTTGGCAAAGAGGATCTCTCCCTCGACGGCGGGATCGGCAACGCTGAGTATGAGCTGGTCACCGTCGTTCGTCACGGTCATGAATTCACCGGGGACGCCCGCGAGCCGAAGCCGCAGATCGTTGTTTTCGACCACCATCGGTGTTGGTTCGACTACCTTCGGTTCCGGTTGTTGGTTGCACGATCCGATCAACAGTGAGGACGCGGTGATGCAAAAGGAGACGACAACGAACCGGCTGAGACGGTGTTTGGTTTTCATCCTCGTCGCCTCATTTCGAGATCATCGGGGTTATTTTGTGATGCTTTAAATCGATGGCGTGGTCGGTGGCGCAGTGCATGCATCTTCCGTGGGTCGCGCCCTTTTCGTTGCGGAAGTCGAGATCGCGGGCGCCGCAGGCACCACAGAGGTAAGATCGGGCAAACGCCCAATCCATGATCGCCTCCTTGTTTGTCGCGGCATCGGCGGTCAACTGCCAGGTGAGTGATTTGACATTCTTACCGTTGAATCCGATGGGCATGTGAAAGCTGAGAACGAGCCGGGTGTGGTTCTTCTTCACCGCGAGACCACCACCGAAATCCACATCCTTGATGACCTCGTAAGGCAGAAAGGCAACCACTCCGTCGATGATCCCCAGCATCTGTCGCGAGGTCATGAGAATGGAGGCTTCGGCGGCTTCGAGGAGAAGGAACGGAATCTCTTCCTGAGTCAGGGCATCCTGAAACGGCTGGACGGCACTCTCGGAGAGGGGGCGCGACTCGATGATCTGTTTCGCCCGCTCGTCCCACTCCTGTCGGATCTGCTCGGCCCGCTGTTGCGCCTCTTCGAGGGTCTGGTCGTCCCGTATCTTGCGGAGATCGTCCTTCTCCATTTTGGAGAAGATCACCCCGCAGCGTGAGCACTCGTCCAGACCGGCCTGCTGGACGAATCCGCAGGACGGGCACTGCGTCATCCCGCCTCCCATGGCCTCGTCGGCCGAACGGGCAGCCTCTTCCTTTGGCCTGACCTCACACACCGCGCCCGCATCATCCAGGGCGGTGATGATCAACTGCGCCTGGTCGGCAGGGAGCGCGTCAAAGATGGTCAGGCCCACTTTTGACAGGACCTCTTGGCACTCGGCGGTGGACCGGCCGGTCAGGCGTTCCATTGCGAGTACCAGTCGTGAGCGACCCGCGGTGGACGGGTCTTTCAGACCGAGAAAGGCGATGTCGAACGAACAGGGATTTTCCATCCTTGACCTCACTGGTCGCCGGCAGCTTGTGAACCAGCCACGACCGCCGAACGGGGTTCCTCTTCAGTTTAGCCTGAACTGCGCGATTCTGCCGGGTGAGATGTGCCAAGTCCTTGATGCTCTGGTGTTTGCAAGAAATGCAGGAATACTGGTGGTATGTCGAGGCTTTTTGCAAACGCCCAGAGCGCAAGGAGTTGGTGCAGATCGCCGGTGAGAATCGCTCAATTCAGGTTGAGCCCGTTCCCCTCCGAAAACAATCCCCCACAAGGTCTACCTCGATCGACCGGGTTCGCAGAGTGGAGTGGCCTTTTCATGATCAGGGAATCGAGACGGTACAATGAGCGCTGATGAGACCGATGTCCACCGTCGCTGTTCTGCTGGCGCTGATGGCGGCAGCGACCGCAATCGGTCAGGCGCCAACCGCTACCGACCAGCTGGATGTGGTCCGAAGCAGAATCGGGAGCCTCGAACGGCGCCTGTCGGAACTCAATGCCGAGAACCGAAGCCGGATCGAGGAACGGGAGCGACTGACATCTGAACTCGAGCTCGCCGAGGCGCGGGTTCGCGAGGTCGAGCTCGTACTCGAAGGCAATCATGAGGAAGCTGAGGATATCGCTCGCGCTGCGGCGGAGCTGGCAAGTGACCTCGAGCATCATCGGAAACTCCTGCAGGGCCATGTGGAGATCATGGCGCTCCTCGGCAGGCCGGGAACCATGCAGTTGCTTTACGACGGTGCACGAGGCGGAGATCTCGAGGGCGCTATCAGCACGGTCGCTGTCTTGACGAACGGCCAATTGCAGTTGGTCGAGGAGTACGGAGATCTCCACCGCAGGCGGAGTGTCCGGCTCGGCGAATTGAGTCAGATTCTGGAAACCGCGCGCCAGGACGCCGTGATATTGGAAGCGCGGAAGGGGGAGCTCGAAGCAGTCCGCAGAAACGTTGATCTTCAGATTCGGCAACTGTCGAAATCGACTCGGAGCGCCGAATCGGAACTCGAGGAGTTGCGGCAGCGGGAACTTGCACTCGAACGGCTGCTCGGGACCCTCAGCGATCGCCGTCCGTTTACCGGAGGGGATGATGTTCGCAAGTTCCGGGGTGCGCTGCCATGGCCGGTGGCCGGCCCGATCGTTCGAGGTTTCGGGAGGCACTACCTTCCCAAGTACTCAGCCTATACCCTCTGCAATGGACTCCGATTCGACTCGCCCAGTGGTGCAGTGGTCAAGGCGGTCTTTCCGGGTGAAGTGGCATACGCACGCTTCTTCAAGGGTTATGGAAACATGGTCGTGATTGATCACGGCAATGACGTCTATTCGCTGGTGGCCGGTCTTGCTACAATCCACGTCAGGGTCAACCAGCGGGTAGACATGGGTTTACGGCTCGGACTGGCTTCTCCGCCGACTCAGGACGGCAATACATACTTTGAAATACGAGTCGGGAAGAAACCACAGGATCCCCGACGTTGGTTACAGTTGAGATGAGAGAGAGGAGCGTCCTTTAAATGAAGCGCTTTCGAATCGCGCTGCTCGTGACGTCGGTGTGCGTCATGGTGTTTTTTGCCGGTTTGCTGACCGCGGGGTTGACCTCGAAAGAAAGCCTGTTTCAGGCATTGGGAAATCTCGCCGAGGTCGTGCATCTGGTTGAGTCCGAATACGTCGACGAACTCGACCCGGATGTTCTCGCCAGTTCCCTCGATGCGGGGATTCTCGAGTCGGTGGATCCGTGGGCGGCGGTCGTGACCGACGATCAGATCGAGCGGTATGGAGAGGTCTTCTCCCACCCGCCGGCATACGGGCTCGGGCTCTCCCTTCGTCTCGGATCCGCGGCCGTCCGGGTCGTCTTTCCGGGTTCTCCCGCCGCCGAATCAGGTCTCGTTAATTGGGAAGTCATCGAGAAGATCGACGGAGTCTATACCCGCGGCAGGCCATTGTGGCAGATCGCTCTCGATCTGGCCCAGCGTGAGGAGCGGGGCGAGAGCGTGATTCTCACGGTCATGGACCGCCAGGTTGCCGAGCGTCGTGATGTCGATCTGGTCCCGGCCGACTGGGAACCCACCCATGCAACGGTGGAAGAGATCGAAGAGGTGAGGGTGCTGACGATCGAGAGCCTCACCAGCGGATCGGCGATGGCCGTCAAAGAACTCGTCAGCGAGGGAGCCCCGATGATTCTCGATCTCCGAGGCCTCGTATGGGGACTCGAGGATCAGGCCATCGCGGTTGCGGACCTTTTTGTCGGTGAGGGCACTCTGGCGGCGTGGAAGGGCCGCGAGGCCGGAAGCGCCACCATCGCGGCGACCGGTGAGTCGGCCATGAGCCTCCCGTTGGTTCTCGTCAATGCTGAAACCGAGGGCGCGGGTGAGATTCTGGCTTCAGCTCTGCAGCGATCGGGGGCGGTACTGCTCGGTCATTCGACCATGGGGCACGCACCCCACATGATGATCGTGCGCCATGGCGACCTCAACCTCTGGATACCCGTGGGGCGCTGGTTGGGCCCCGATGACGAGCCGCTGCGCGGTTCCGGACTCACGCCCGATGAGGATGTCGAGCCTGCGGACGAGGATGAAGAGGATGATCCGATCCTGGAGCGCGCCCTCGAAAGGCTCCGTCCTGATCTTGCCGAGCCTGATCTTGCTGAGGCCGCCTGAACCATGGCGGCGACCGGCGGCAAAAAAAAGAAGACGACCCGCAAGGGGAAATCGAAGGCGGCCGGCTGGCCACCATCGGCGATCGGGATCGCCGCGGCGGCCGTTGCCCTGATCCTGATTCTCTGGTGGGTGCTTCGGCCGGGGCAGCCTTCGCTGTCGACCCAGGGTCAGGGACTCGAGCATGAGCTTCAATCCATCGCGGTCGACCACGGTGTGACGCCGGATGGACTCGAGATCGATACCGAGATCCGCAAGATCGACGGCACCTTTGTTCGTACCTGGAAACTCCGGTTTCCAAATCCGGCATCTCGTGAGGAGTTCATCGCCGAAGCATCGATTCTCGCCGATGAGGACGGTGTTTCGGTCTCCGACCCGGTGACCAATGTCGGTCGGATGATCGGCTTGAGGATCGACCACGGAGTCGAGGCATTCGATCTCGAACTCGAGGTGCAACGACAGGCGCAGTCCTATACGAGCCCCGAGACCATCACGGTTCCGACCGAACCGGCGCCGACCGCGACGCCGAGACCCGCACCACCGGCGGGTGCCAGGGGGCGTTTGGCGATTCTGCTCGATGATGCCGGCCAACGCATGGATCTCGTGCCCGCGGCCATCAGGCTTCCCAAAGAAATCGGTATCGCCGTTCTTCCGTTTCTGCCGAATTCGACGGGAACTGCGGTCGATATGCACGACGCCGGTCACGAGGTCTGGCTTCATCTCCCCATGGAGGCCGTCGGCGACAGTAATCCGGGACCCGGGGCCCTGATGGTGGGGATGAGCGATCAGGAGCTTCGCGACGCGGTCTTTATGGCCATCAACAACGTCCCTCACGTGGTCGGAGTCAATAACCACATGGGCTCGAAGGCCACCGCCAACCTGCGGATGATGTCGTGGGTCATGCAGGAACTGGCCTCCATGGATCTCGCCTTCCTCGATTCCCGAACGACGGTTGATACGGTGGCCGAAGAAGCGGCTCGGGCTCAAGGGGTCAAGACCGGCAGACGACACGTCTTTCTCGACAACGAGCGAACCCCGGAGGCGATTCGCGTGCAGCTTGATGAGGCGGTTTATCGTTCTCGAATGGAAGGAGAGATCATCGCCATCGGTCACCTCAACGAAGTCACTCTGGCGGTGCTCGTCGAGGAACTCCCGGGGCTGACCAAGCGGGGCGTGGTGCTGGCGCGACCGACTGCGCTGCTGAGGTGAGCCGAACCGGAGTGAATCCGTTCGCGCGGCCGCTCCAACCTGAGTCCCGAAACCCGCGCCCGGGAGGGTGGGGGTTGTACAATCCCGAATCCGGAGGATAGGTATGGCCCCGAAGCTGCGTCTCTACAACACACTCAACCGACAACTCGAGGACTTCGAGCCGATCGAGGATGGGCTGGCCCGCCTCTATACCTGCGGTCCGACGATCTACGATTATCCGCACATCGGGAACTACCGGACATTCCTCTTTGAGGACATTCTTCGCCGCACCCTGGAGCTTTTTGGATTCCAGGTGACCCAGGTCCAGAACCTGACCGATGTCGATGACCGCACCATCCAGCGGGCCAACGAGAACGGAGTCTCTCTCCGCGAGTTCACCGATCACTTTGCAACGGCGTTTTTCGACGATCTGGAGACCCTTGGGGTCGAACCCGCGGAACACTATCCGCGAGCGACCGAGTACGTGCCCGAGATGGTGGAAATAATCAAGCGGTTGGAAGCCAAAGGCCACACCTACCGGTCGGAGGGTTCGATCTACTACCGGATCAGCACCTTCCCATCCTATGGCAAGCTCTCCGGGGTCAAACCCGAGAAGAATCTGGCCGGGGCCCGGATCGACGTCGATGACTACGAAAAGGACGATGCGCGGGACTTCGTGCTCTGGAAGGCGCCTAAAGAGGGCGAACCGGTCTGGGAGACCGATCTCGGGCCCGGTCGACCCGGTTGGCATATCGAGTGCTCGGCCATGGCGATGTCGCTCCTCGGCGAGACCTTTGACATCCACTGCGGTGGGGTCGACAACATCTTTCCGCACCACGAGAACGAGATCGCCCAGTCCGAAGGCGCGACGGGATGCGAGTTTGCGCATTTCTGGCTCCACGCGGAACACCTCGTCGTCGAGGGCGAGAAGATGGCCAAGAGGGTGGGGAACTTCTTCACTCTGCGGGATCTGATGGACAAGGGATTCGACCCGTTGGTGGTGCGCTACCTGCTGATCTCAGTTCCGTACCGTCAGCGATTGAACTTCACCTTCGACGGGTTGCACGCGGCGGAACAGGCCATCGACCGAATCACCAACACCCTGCGGCGGCTCGAGAACACGCCGCCGGCGGCCGGCGACGGGGATCTTGAACAGGCGGCCGTCGATGAGTTCTACGCGGATTTTCGTGAGGCGTTGAGCGACGACCTCAACACCGCCCGGGCGCTGGCAGCGCTCCACACCCTGCTGCGTCTGGTCAACACCGCGCTCGACGGTGATGGACTCAGTCCCGAGATGAACTCGGCGGTGGACACCGCCTTTGCGGAGGCCGACTCGGTCTTGGGAATCTTTCCAAAAGACAAGGCCGATGCGGGGGCCGACGCAGAGATCGACGCCCTCATCGAGGAACGCAAGGCGGCACGAGCGAACAGGGACTTCGCGCGAGCCGACGCTATCCGCGACGAACTCGCGGTGAAGGGGATCGCTCTGGAAGATACGCCGCACGGAACCGTCTGGCATCGGGAGTAGACGAGCCTCTACTCCAGCAAATTCTCCCGGATATAGGTGAATTTACCCTTGTTCACGAGCCCGAAGCCCTCTTCAAACTCATTGATGAGGCGGGAGACGGTTTCCCTGCTGGTGCCGATGGAGTGGGCGATATCCGAATGGGTCGGTCGCCTGACCACCACCCAGCCGTTGCCGAGGCGTTGGCCGTGGTCGCGGGCGAGATCGAGGAGATAGCGGGCGAGCCGCCCGGCCACATCCATATATGCCAGCGACTCCATCTTGGAGTTGGCGCGACGGAGACGACGGGACAGAATCGCCATGAGTCTGAGCGAAATCCGCGGACTCGATTCCAGCAGGCGTTGAAAATCTGCCCGATTGATCACCAGGACCTCGACCGCGCTCAAGGTCACAACCGAGGCCGATCGAGGTGCGGACTCGAGCAGGGCCATCTCGCCGAAGACCTGACCGGCGCCGAGAACGGTGAGGATGAACTCTTTGCCGTCAGACGAGGTGATCACGACCTTGACCCGGCCGCTTGCCACCACGAAGACCGCATCGGCGGGATCCCCGGCGTGGAATATGGTGTTGTCCTTCTCGAGCTTCCTGATTTGGGCGAGGGCCGTCAGATCGTCGATCTCCTCTTCGTTCATCTCGCCGAAGAGTTCGACACTCGCGAGAAGCTCACGGATGCGATCGCTCATGGAGTTGCTCCCGACGTTGGATCGAGTACCGCGTTGACGACGGATCCGCCGCTTGGCGGCGACGGAATCGAAACACAACCCGAGCCTAGCACGTCCCGATCGGTACACCATTTGGGGGTGGGCAGACCGAGCAGCGACCTGGATTTGTGAACGGCTTGGCGAACGGTCTCGAGATTGGCCTCCGAATCGGGGTTGAATCGGTGCCCGCGCCGGTCGGCGGTCATGATCCCCAAGCGAACGACCGTGATGATCTCGCGTTGGCCCGGCTGATCGACGATATCCGACATGACCGGGACCGCGCCGCCGGGCATGGTTTCCAACCGGGGTAGGACCGATACCAGGACAACCGCAAGGTCGACACGCGTGAGATTTTCTGTAGCCATCGCCACTCGGGCGTAGTCCGGGAGCAGGGTCATACGCCAGCGTGTTTGGGCTCGTTCGAGGGATTCGCTCCGCCCGGGGTAGTCTTCGGGTAATGATGAATAGCTCTCCATGGCAGATTGCCAGTCACCGCGATTTTCGCCGATCTGTCCCTGCAGGAGCACGGCCTCAGGCAGCATCGAGATGTCGATGAGTCGGGCCTCTGCTTTGTCGAGTTGACCGCCTGAGAAGTAGATCTTCGCCTCGAGAAGGGCGGAGTCACTGCGTTCTGGATCGATCGCCTTGGCGGCCTGGAGATCGGTCATCGCTGCACCGGAGTCACCGCCTTCGAATAGGCGTTCGGCATTGGCGATTCGATCATCGACCCAACGTCGTTCGAGGACGGCGGCGCGTTCGCCCCACGGCGGGGTGGGCCAGAGCCGGGCGCCACGTCGAGCGGCGTCGAGGGCCATGACCTCGAGCCCGGAGTTTTCGGCGGCGACCGAGAGAGTCATCCATGCGGCGGCATATTCTGGGTAGGACTCGCAGAAAGAGACAAGCTCGTCGATGGTGTCATTCTCGCCTTTGATGACCTGGATTTGATACTTCAGCAATTGGCTCGGCGCGGCGTTGGCGGCGCGCTGAGCTCGTTTGAAGCTCTCGACCAGGTCTCCGGCAAGGAGTTCCCGCCATGCTCGGTCGATCTTTTTCCGCTGGGACTTTTTGACCTTGGGAACCCCGGGACCGGAAAGCGGCGATGGAAGATCAAGTCTGGTCTCGGCCTCGAGCGATGGAGAAGAAACCGCCCACGAAAATGCCACGCCGAGGATGACCGCGATGACCGCAGAAGGTCGACGCAGGGTCGTCATCGCGCCGAACCGTTTCTGATCGTGATCGGCCGCCCGCCATGTGGGGTCGTGGTGATCAATCGCTGTCGTTTCCATCCTGCTGGGGGGCGTTTGGATAGCCTCCGGTCCCAGTCCCAGTCCCAGCCCCGGCCGCGGCAGGGGCGATGCTTGCCACGGCGTGCTTATAGACCAGCTGTTCCTGTCCGTGGTTTTCGAGAACCACGGCGTAGCGATCGAACCGACGGAGGATGCCGGTCAGGCGTTTACCGCTGATCAGGTAGATGTGAACCGTGCGCGCCTCCTTGCGAAGCTGATAAAAAAATGGATCCTGGATGTTGATTGTACTGCTCGCAGGTTTGCTCATCTCTGCCCTCTTCCCCTGAGCTCTTCCGACCACAGGCGAACCGCCAACTCCGTGCCGCCGGCTTCGGCGGGTGGGAGCCATCGCAGCGTGCCCTCCGTGAGACTACGCAGCCATGTCAACTGGCGCTTTGCGAGCTTTCGGCTCGCCGCCTTCGTATTGTCAATGGCGGATTCCAGGTCGCATTTCCCGTTAAGGTGATCGACCAGCTGGCGATAGCCAATCGCCTTGAGTGCGTGCGCGTCGTGCGGCACTCCTGAGGCGAGAATCTGCCGGGCCTCCTCCCTCAATCCTGACGCAAACATCATATCTACGCGAGCCTCGATTTTAGCATAGAGCTCGGCCCTCGGGCGCTCGGGCGCGATGAGGAAAGCGTCGAATCCGATTGATCTCCGGTGCGCTGTCCAGTGCTCTGAAATAGGCATGCCGGTCGCCTCGAAAACCTCGAGTGCGCGGAGGATGCGCTGCCGGTCCCTAGAACCGATCTTTGCCGCCGCAGTCGGGTCGATCCCCTCGAGCCGGTCAAAGGTCGCGACGGGGTCCTGGTCCCAGTCGGCGGCGAGGCGAGCGACGAGGGCCGGATCCCGCGGCGGAGACGGAAAGAGCCCGAGCAGGAGGGCGCGGATCCAGAAGTGGGTTCCGCCCACGACGATTGGGGTGATTCCACGATTCCGGATATCCGTGATGGCGGCTGTGGCGGCTTCCACAAACGCTCCCGCCGAGAAGACCTCGGTGGCGTCGGCGACATCGACGAGGTGATGGCGGACCCGCCGACGCGCATCGGCGTCGGGTTTGTCGGTGCCGATGTCGAGTCCCCGGTAGACCGCAAATGCGTCGGCGGAAATGATCTCGCCGCCGACGACCTCGGCGATTTCGAGCCCCAACCGACTCTTGCCCGACGCCGTCGGACCAATCACCAGAAGCAGCGGATCGCGTTGATCAGTGGTGGGTTGCTGGTTCACCGTCAGAGGATACGTGACCGCGATGAATTATGAATTTTGAATTATGAATTATGAAATACATCGCACCATCGCGTTTGATTCAACACAATGATGTGATGGTTGTAGGGGCGGGCTTCCAACCCTGTCCTTCAGAGCCGTTCGAGCAGTTCACACCTCGTACGATAGTCCTTTGGCGCTCGAGAACGAGGTCCGTAATTCATAACTCATAACTCATAATTCATAATTATTTCGACAATTACGGATACAACCGCCACTTGCCATCCTCCCACCGTACGCCGCAACGCCCGTCCCTGATGGGCATCCGATATTCGATTTCCCGCCGGTCGAGGCGTTCGATGACCTCGGGATGGGGATGATGGTGGAGATTCTCGGGGCCGGCTGAGATGAGGGCCAGCCGTGCGCCGGCGGCATCGAGGAATCCCGGCGTCGACGAGTGACGGCTGCCGTGGTGCGGAATGATGATGACGGAGCATTCCAGATTGTGTGATGCGACAAGCCGCTTTTCGGTGGCGGCGCCGATATCTGCCGTGAGGAGAATCGGTCCTCCGGCCATGAGAAGTCGAGCCACAATCGAGCGTTCGTTCTTGGCCGATGGGGCGCCGACGGCCGGCGGCCAAATAACCTCGAGCGCCATCGAACCGAGATCGATCCGTGATCCTCGTACGACCGGAACGATCGGTACCCCCCGGCGTCGTGCGGTGCGCATGAGCGGCACGGCCTCCGGGCTCGATTTCAACCAGGCGGGGACGATGAGCCTGTCGACAGTCGTTGTCCGGAGAATGGTGGTCAGCCCGGCGATATGATCCTCATCGCCGTGCGAGGCGATGACCGCGTCGAGGTGGTGAAGGCGCGTCGGGGCCAGCAGTTGCGCCGCCTCACGTTGGCGCCCACCGCCATCCATCACGAGGTGGGCGCCATCGGAGCTGACCCGGAGGGCGAGACCGTCGGAGACCGGAAGGAGTTCCACCTCGGTCGACTGTGAGGGCGGAATCACCCGCCACCAGAGGACGAAGACTGCAATGGTGGCGGTGTAGGCGATGACCCCGATCCTGGCGCGTCGGCCTGGGAGCAGCGAGAGGAGTCCGAGGACCACGATCCAGGCGAGCAGGATCGGGGGAAGAGGAGGGGGGATCAGCTCCGCCGATCGGCCCGGTGCGCCGGCGAGCCAAAGAGCCTTGCTGCCGAGATCGACAAGTTCGAGCAACCACCCGGCCGCAGGCGCAACTATCGGCGCCACCGCGGTCGCCGCAACCGAGGCCAGCACAACCGGGGCGAGCAGCCAGGGCACCAGGAGGTTCGATGCTGCGGCGCCGGGGATCGCGGACCCGAAGTGGTGTGCGACGAGGGGCGCAGCGGCGAGCTGAGCCACGATCGGTACCGCGATGGCCGCAGCCAACCAACGGGGAAGCGGAATCGCCGATGTCAAACCCGGCGCCCAGCGGACGAGAGCCGCGGTCAAAAGAACGGTGAGCTGGAACGAAACCTCCGCGATGAGCGATGGGTCGACGAGAAGCAGAAGAAACGCGGCGAGCAGGACCGCCGCCATTGGGACGATGGCCCGGCCGAGGAGACCGGCACCGACAAAGATTGCGCCCATCAGTGCCGCACGAACGGCCGATGGAGAAGCCCCCGCGAGGAGGGCGTAGGTCGGGAGGACCATGAGGATTGCGATTCTTGTGGTGGTCGGAGAAGCGCCGCCAAGCGCGAGCAGCAACCAGGTCATTCCCGCCACGAGGCCGACGTGGAGACCGCTGACGGCGAGGAGGTGTGCGAGTCCGGATCGCCGCCAGCCGACTTTTCGGGCCGGCGACAGAAGATCTCGGCGACCGAGGGAGAGCGCCGCCGCCAGCTCGGCTGCGCGAATGTGATCCACATCGGTCCGAGCTGCGGCCAGCAGCTCATCGGCCAGATGCTCACGGAGCGCCGGCAATGGGCGAAATGCGGCGGTTTCCCCGACGAGTCGCCGGGAGCTCGCCACCAGAAGCGGGGATTGGGGTGAGCCTCGGATGGAAACCAGACCCTTGATGATCTCGCCCGGGCGAGGGAGATCTCTGGGGTTGGCACCTCCGCGGATCTCAAGGCGGCAACGCCGCAGCTTCGGTATCGTCAGAAATTCGTGATGCGCTTCCAACACCCGGACTCGCGCCTGCCATCCCCATCGACCTTCCGTCCAGCCTTCGGTGACCAGTATTCGGGCGCGGATCCAAACCGGATCCTCGAGATCCGTGAGACCGGCGAGGTCGTGTCGAATTTCAGCTGTGTGAAGAGCGTGACCCCCGACCAGCGCGAATCCGGCCGCGAGCCAGAGTGCGATCGGTGCGTCGACCCCGCGGCGGGCGGCAAGGATGAAAAGGCCCAAACCTGCCGCGACCATCAGAATCTGGAACCAACCCGGACCGTGTTCTCCCAACGCGAGGGCAAGTCCGCTTGCGGCGGCCCCACCCAGGGTCAGGCCCCACAGGGGCTTGAGTGCGCGGGACTCGCTGCCGGTTTCGGTCACCCGGATTCCAGGACGGCGAGGATCTCCACATGGTGGGTGAAGGGAAAGAGATCAACGAGTTCGAGGTGTGAGAGGACATAACCGTGATCGATGAATTCCGCGGCGTCACGGCTCCAGGTGGCCGGGTCGCAGCCGAGCATCAAGAGGCGGCTCGGTCGCCAGTCGATGAGGCGTCGACGGAGATTCGGCGTCAACCCCGCGCGAGGTGGATCCGTGATGGCGAGGGCTTCCGGCGGGAGATCGGCATTCTGCTCGAGGAAGGCTTCGGCCGAACCGGTTGCCACCAGTGCGTCCGGCAGGTTGCGCTGAGCGGCCGCCGCCGCCGGTGAATGGGGTTCGACCATAATGAGGTTCTCGCGACCGGCCCATCGGGCCGCCGCGGCCAGAAAGCCGACACCGGCGTGGAGGTCCACCACCGGCTCGTCGCCGGGGCCGACGAGGCCGGCCACCCTTTCAAAGAGCCACGGGAAGAGATGCCGGTTGCCCTGAAAGAAAGAACCGATGGGGACTTCGAGTCGGATCGGGAGATCCATGGAGACGTGTTCCGGACCCCAACCCGGGAGGATCTGGGACGATTTCGTGAGCCGGTGAAACCCATCGATTCCGGGACACTCCGCGGCTGGAGGCAGACATCGCTCGGGGATGGATTTCGGCCCGCCTCGGCCGGGTCGGAGAGCTGCCACGGTGGCGTCGCTCCCCTCGAGGACCTCAAGATCGACGGGCATGAGGGAGTGATTGATGAGATTCTCGGTCAGCGAAGGCAAGGCGGCGGCGAGGGTGGGGGAGATGATGCCGCAGTGGCTGATGGGACTGACCCGCCAACTCCGGGGCCCATAGAAACCGAGCACCCGGGTGGAAGGATCCCAGTGAAGACGGCTTCGAAGCCGGTAGCCCGACGGTGAGTCGGTGATGGACGAGCTGCGAATCCGATCTGCGATCTCCGGGAATCGAGCCGCAGCCTCGGCGGCGACGGCGATCTTCAGATCGGCTCCCTGGCGCGGGTCCACTTCGGGCCAGTCGCACCCGCCACAGTCGTCGGCGTGGGGACATGAGACCTCGAGCCGGGCGGGGTGACGGTCGTCCAGTACCTCGACGACATCGGCTTCGATGATGCGGGCCCGACGACGGGTTGGCGAAACCCGCAGCCATTCTCCGGGCAACCCTCCTCGGATCATCCAGGTGGCGCCGTCGGCATGGGCCAGGGCGCGCCCGCCACCGATGAGTTTGACGGCCCGAATCTCGGTCGCTCCGCCGGCCTCGGGATGGGTCTTTTTCACCACGAGGCACCTGAAGGAATATGCATCATCATCCAACTTCCAATCGGGGCAGGTTGAGCAGGAGTCGTAGCTCTCGGTCACGAAGCGCCCTGGAGCTTCGCTGCCTGGCCTCGTCGGTGGCGGAGGTGCCGGCCACCGCTTTCTCGACATGCCCTTCGATCGTCTGCCTATCGTTTACCGGCAGGGCCGCCCAGCACTCGTGGAACATCTCCGCCTCGAGTCCGAAGAAATATTCGTCCAGCATCGCCGCGACAAGGCCGTCACAGGCCGTCTCGACCTGCGCGACAATTCGAATGAGAACCGCGGCGACCGGGGGCCGGTCTTTCGTCTGTGTTTCGGCGGCTTCCCTCAGCGCGCTGACCAACGAACCGCAGTCTCCGGAACTCTCAGGCGCCACTTCGCCGGGGTCTGCGTCGGACTGCCCGGTTCGCATCTCCGCGAGCCGTTTCGCGTTCCGTTTCACCGCATGCCGACAATAGGAAAGGCTGGCGACCGGATTGCCGTCTTCACGTTCACGGTTTTGTGCGAAGACCTCGGTGAGCCCGGATGCGACGGCCGCCAGAGGGACGCCTTCGCGCCACCAGGACCGCAGGAGTTGAAAATCGCGGGGCGAGAGAACATGGGGAGTACCCCGAAGCGAGGAGAAAAGATCCTCGACGCTGCGGTAGTAGCTGAGCTCCTGACCATCACCATCCATGGGCTCAGTGTAACCCCACCTCACAATACGGGTACAATACAGAGACTGATATGTGGATGGTCCCAATGGTTCTGCACCTTTCCGGCGAAGCGTCGGGCACGGCCCAACCCTCGATCGAGGGCGGTGTTGGCGAACCGATGGCGCCTGTTCTTCCGGCGGCGGAGCCGATCGTCAGGTCATAGTGAGGCCGATTCTCCTGCTCTTCGTCGCGATCGTGTGGGCGTCGGCGCCCGCGGTTCACGCCGGGCCCTGGAGCCAGCTGCCGGATGCCATCGACCGTCTGGTGGAGCGCCCGGGTGATGCGGACGCCGAACGCGTAATTCGGTTGGCAGAGGCGTCGATCCTTCGCGAGGCGCAGCAGGGTCGGGTGGTCGTGACTCGATCGCTCTTCGACACCTACGCGAGTCTGGTCCCGAACCTGTCCGACGGGATCGCCCGCCTCTCCTCCATCGAGCGTCGGATCGCCGATCAGCTTCTCAGGGTCGGAGATCAGGTGAGATCAACGGATCTTCTGCAGGCGTCTTCGTTGTGGGCGCTTGCCGCCGAACTCGACCCCGAGTCGGAGGCTGTCACCCGGTTACGGACGGTTCTGCTTCCGCCGGTCAATGCCCGACCGGGTCAAGTGTGGAAAGCGCCACTGGACGGAGCGAGACTGGTTTTTCACCCATCCCGGGCTGTTCGCGTGGGCTGTACGGTTGACGATAGTGCCTGTCTCAAAAATGAGCTTGTCACTCGTCAGGTCGATGTGCCGGCCCTCTGGGTCGAGGCCCACGAGGTGAGCAATCGACGATACCGCCTGTGTGTGGTGGCGGGCGGTTGCAGACCCCCCGAGGACCCGAGTGAATTCAACGACCTCGATCGCGTCGACGATCCCGTTGTCGGTGTCAGTTGGCGGCAGGCGAGAGCCTATGCGCTGTGGACGGGCCGGCGCCTGCCGTCGGAAGCCGAATGGGAACGTGCCGCCCGCGGTGAAGTCAACACCAAGAGATTCCCCTGGGGCAACACTCGTCGACGGGAACTCGCCAATCTGTGGTTGGAACCTCGCAGCGCGATCGCCGGTGGGACCCGAGCGGGCGGCAGCTTCCCATCCATGGGTTACGGGACGGCCGATATGGCCGGCAATGTCTGGGAATGGTGCCAGGACCGATACCAAATAAAGCTTTCGCAGCTGCCGGGTGACGGATCCCCCGCACGACAGGGACGGGGACGAGTCGTTCGTGGTGGTTCTTGGCGCCGTGCCATCGACATGGCGCGGGTTTCGACCCGATCGTGGTTCGATGCTGAATATTTTGCCGACGATCTTGGATTTCGCTGCGTGGTGGATCACAATCGGGCGGCTTCGGTCGGGGAATTGGTCCGCTCGGCGCAGCGGGCTTTTCCCGTTGATGTCGCTACCGGACTGGAGTTCGATGGTTCGGATCTCGAAGCCGAAGATCGCCGCTATCTCGAACGGCGGGCGATCACCCTCTTCGTGATTGAAGGCAGGATGGAAGAGGCCCTGATTCCGGCCTCCCACAGACTCAGCAGCGAACCCAACGACCCGGTTGCCGGAGATTTCTTCACCCGACTCGAGACCGAACTGCTCAATCAGGCGAGCGGGAGCGGCATCTCCGGTCTCGAGAATCGATTGGATGCGTATCGGTCGGTGGCCATGAGGAATCCACGGCTGGCGGGTCGATTTGCATCCCTTCAGCGACAGTTGTTGGTGGTACTGCGTCAGGCAGTTAACGAGCATGAGCGCCGCGGCAATCGGGAGACCGCTCAGATGGCGGCGAAAACCGGTCTCGTGCTCGCCCCCAACGATGCGGTCTTCGCGGCTGCGGTGAGCCGACTTACCCGCAAGACCGGCACCACGATCGTGTGGCCCGAAGACGGAAAGGGAATGGTCTGGGTCGGGAGGCGTCGAGTCCACGTTGGAGCGAGCCCCGGCAACCTCGGCGCCAACAGCAACGAACACCCGGAGCATGAGGTTTCCGTGGAGGGTTTCTGGATCGATCGGACCGAGGTTACCAACGATGAGTATCGGAGTTGCGTCCGGGCGGGCGCCTGCACCCCGCCGCATCGGACAGAGGTCTTTGACAGCCCCAACCTCGGAAATCAGCCGGTCCTTTGGGTCGACTGGTTCCAGGCGAAAGGATACGCCGCCTGGGCCGGAAAGCGTTTGCCCACCGAGGTCGAGTGGGAGATCGCCGCCCGGGGAGGAACCGCGACCGAGTTCCCATGGGGTGCGAGTTGGGTGTCGGGAAATGCGAACGCCATCGGTCTCTACCGGGGCGATGTCTGGGGCGGAACCTCACCTGTGGCGAGCTTCGAGCCCAATAGATGGGGACTCTACGATTTCATCGGGAACGCCACCGAGTGGACCGAGGATGTCTACAACGAGACCTACCGGGGAGCACCCAGGGACGGCAGCGCCTGGTATCAGGAAAACGGTCTCGCGGGTGAAAGAAGACGGGTGGTGCGCGGCGGCGGGTATGACGATCCACCGCCGAGACAGCGGGTGTCGTGGCGAGGCGGCAGGAGGGCCGAAAATTTCGGCCGCTCGGTCGGTTTCAGATGCGTAGCGGATGAGTAGGTCTGAATCAATTTTGAATTATGAATTTTGAATTATGAATTTAATCACAGATGCTCCGAAGATTCTTGCGATGAGTGCGATGGTAATTCAAAATTCATAATTAGACCAAATACCTTCTGCCTCACAGCTCCCGCAACGCCGTCGCTACCGGCATCCTCGCAGCTCTCACGGCCGGGAGCAGACCGCCGATGAATCCCATCAATGCCGCGAATCCGAGCCCCCACAGCATGAGCGACGGGGTCACCTTGAACGCGAATGCCAGATGCGAGAAGGTCTGCCAGTTCATGGTTCCGGCGGTGAAACCGTTGAGGGGCAACACGGCGATGCATCCGAGGACCCCGCCGATCAGAGCGATGAGAACCGACTCGGCGACAAAGGAAACGACCACACTTGTCCCGCCGAAGCCGAGGGCCCGGAGGGTCGCGATTTCCCTCGCCCGTGCGGCCACCGCCGAATACATCGTGTTGAGGGCGCCGAAGACCGCGCCGATGGCCATGACAAAGGCGACGAGAAATCCCAATACTCGAATCAGCATACTGACAGCCTGGGACTGCTTGGCGTAGTAGTCCCGCTCTCCGGTGATGTCCACGGTCATCCTGGGATCGGCGGTGAGGGTGTCCTTCAAGGCGGTGAAATCATTCCGCGAGTCGAGTCTGGCGGTCACCGACTGGTAGACATTATCCGATCGGCCAAAGGTCTGGCTGAGGAGATTGGAATCGCACCAGATCTCGGAATCGAAAGCGCTGCCGCCGCTGTCGAAGATCCCGACGACTCGCCAGTCCTGGCCGCCGATATCGACGGTCGCTCCAAGTTCGAATCCTCGATAAGTGGTGACGGCGTACTTGCCGACCACGAGTTCAGCCAGGCCGGGTTTGAAGAACCGGCCTTCGGTGACACGCACCGTCGGTCGGACATCGAGGACCCGGTCATTGAGGCCGCGGATTTGAACGTTGGCATCGGTGCCCGTGGTCATCAACGGAAAGGCGCCGATGACGACGACCTCGGGGCTGAGCAACGGTGAACCGTCGGCTGAACGGGCGATCTCGGGGGCGTCGCCGATGATCCGAACCTGATCGAGGCTCACCGCCGAAGTCATCTCCGAGTCGGCCCCGGCGCGCAGCACAATGACGTTGTCGGGCGAGCCCGAGGCGATGAGAGTGGCCTGGAATCCGCGCGCCATGGCGAGCATGGCGAGGAAGACCCCGACGGTTCCGGCGATGCCGAGCACCGAGACAACTGCGTTGGCCCAACGGGCGCCGACCGAGCGAATGTTGTAGGAAAAGGGAATCGCCATTAGACCCTCCGAAGCGCATCGACGATTCGCAGACGCATGGCCGTCACCGCCGGAATGAGTCCGGCCACGAGACCGACAAACAGGGCGAGGACGAGGCCGAGGGCCATGGAATCGGGGCCGAGGTAGAAGAACGGGAGCATCCCGTTGGTGGGATCACCGCTCAAGGTATAGAGCTTGGCCATGGTGATGCCGAGGCCCCCTCCGACCAGAGCAATGAGAACCGATTCGGCGAGCACGAGTCCGAGGACTGTGCCGTCGCCGAAGCCGAGGGTCTTGAGAACGCCGAGTTCGGGGATCCGTTCACGAACGGCGGTCGCCATGGCGGAGCCCGTAACCAACAACAGCGTGAAGAGGACCACCGCTCCGATGGAGAGAACGATGAGCCGGATATTGCCGATCTGCTTTGCAAAGCCGGCGGCGAAGTCCTTCTCGGTCTCGGTGGAGGTCTCCCACTGTGAGTTGGCGAATCGCTCGTCGATGGCTCGAGCGACCTCGACGGCGGAGTCCGGATCGTCGATCTTCACGGTGTACCAACCGACGAGCCCCGTGCCCCACTCACGTCCCTCGTCGAGAGAGTCATAGTGGAACCAGAACTGGGTCTCGTCCGCCTCGGCGGTCTTGCCTTCGTAGATGGCTCGGATGTTGAACTCCCAGCTTCCTTGAAAGATGGTTCCCTTGATCGGGATACGGTCGCCGAGCTTCCACTTGAATCGTTCGGCCGTGGTTTTTCCGACAACGGCGCCTTCGCGGTCGCGCAGGAAGCTCTGCCACTGGTCGTCGGGGATGACGAACTCGGTGAAGACATCGCGGTAGGTCTCGGTGTCGATCGCAAACTGGGGGAAGAAGTTCCGCTCATCCTGATAGATTCCGCCGAACCAGTTGGCATGGGTTGCTTCGGAAACGTGTTCGATCTGCCTGAGCTGCTGTTTGTAGGAGATCGGCAGCGGTTGGATCAGCGAGGTCCGATTGCGGACCACAAGGCGGTCGGCGCCGGCGACATCGATGCCTGCGTTGAGGCTGGTTTCGATCGTTATCAGCAGACCGAAGAGAAAGAGCGCCACCGCGATGGAGCCCACGGTCAGGATGGTGCGGGTCTTTTTCCGCTTGAGATTGCGCAGAATAAACGGCAGATATTTCACGATGCAATCCTGGAATTGCCGGCTTCGATCAGTACGCCCTTCTCGAGATGGAGTTCGACATCAGCCCGCTCGGCCGCCCGCGGGTCGTGGGTGACCATGAGAATGGTCTTCCCGTGCTCTTTGGAAAGGGCGGTGATGAGGTCGAGGATCTCATCGGCCGATTTCCGATCGAGATCGCCGGTGGGTTCGTCCGCGAGGAGGAAGGTGGGGTCGGTGACGATGGCGCGGGCGATGGCCACGCGCTGTTCCTGGCCGCCGGAGAGCTGGCGCGGGTAGTGGTCCATGCGATCGGCGAGGCCGACGAGGGAAAGCGCGGTTTCAACCTGCTGCCGCCGACGGCTCTTGGAGAGCTTTGTCAGCAGGAGGGGAAGCTCGACGTTCTGAGCAGCGGTCAGGACGGGCATGAGATTGTACATCTGGAAGATGAAACCGACGTGACGGGCGCGCCACCTGGCGAGCTTGGGACCCGACATGTGGGTGATCTCGTCGCCGTCGACGGTCACCGTCCCGGAAGTGGGGACATCGAGACCACCGAGCAGGTTGAGCAAGGTGGTCTTTCCCGAGCCCGACGGGCCCATGAACGCCACGAACTCCTCCGAATCGACATCGAGGTTGAGCCCTTGGAGGACGTCGATGGTCTCCGCCCCGCGTTTGTACTGCTTGTTGAGGTTGCGTACCTGAATCAGGGCGTTGTCGCTGCCGCTTCCATCCACTCGTACCATGCTCATCCTCCGGATACCGGTTCCGCATGATGCGGATGCCGTCAGTTCTGGATCTTGATTTTCTGTCCGTCCTCGAGACCTGCGGGGGCTTCGATGACAACGATGGCGCCCGCCGAGAGACCGGCGAGGATCTCGACGTCGCCACCGAATTCGCGTCCGACGCTGACCGCTCGTCGCTCGATCTTCTCGCCGTTGACCGCAAAGACCACCCGGAGGTCGCCTTCGTTGGTGACGGCAGCCCGCGGAACGAGACACAGAGCTCGCGGCGCGTCATCGATATCCTCTGCGGTTTCCCGGAACGCCACTTTGACTCCCATATCGGGGAGAATCCTGGGATCGAGTTTGTCAAAGGTGAGCCGTACCTTGACCGTGGCTTTCTGGCGATCGGCGGTGGGGATGATGGTTCTCACCGTGGCCGGGATCTTCCACCCCGGGTAGGCATCGAGAATGGCTTCGGCCGGCTGGCCGGGAGCCACCCTCGCGATATAGCTCTCGTTGACATCGACTTCGATCTCCAGAGACGTCATGTCGACGATGGTCGAAATGCCGCCGCCACCTGCGAAGACCGGGGCGACCATCTCACCGGGTTGAGCTTCCTTGGAGATCGCAATTCCGGCGAAAGGCGCCCGGATGGTGTAGTTCTCGAGATCCTGTATGGCCACTGCGAGCTGCGCCTCGGCGGCATCGACGTTGCGCTGCGCCACCGTCAGCTGGGCGCCGAACGCATCTACAGCGGCCGTCGCCGAATCGAGATCCTGTTCCGAGGCGACGCCGTCCTCATGAAGCTCCTGGGCCCGCCTGAACCGTCTCTTGGCGTCTGCAAGATTGACCTTGATCTCCTCGAGGGAGGCAAGAGCGACATCGCGGCCGGCTCGGGTGGCGTCGGTTCTTCGGCGCGCATCGGCGTCGTCGAGGCGAGCGAGAACCTGACCGGCTTCAACCCGCATCCCCTCGTCGACCAGGATCTCGGTCACCCGGCCGGTGATCTTGGAGGCCACCGTGGCCCTCCGGCGGGGTTCGACATAACCCGAAGCGTTGAGCACCGTGGCCGCGGCGCCGGTCTCGGCGGCACGCGCTGTGGCGGTCGCGACCGTGACCGACTTCGAGCCGCGCGAGAAGACGAACGCGGCAACGGCGATGACGATAACCGCGACTGCGAGAACGATCGGGAGCCACCGGCGGCCCGAGTCGAGGTCGCGGGCTCCGTCGTCGATGGACAGGTCTGAAAGCCTGTGTGTCTTTTTCGTGTCACTCACTGGAGATGGCCCCCTGGATTGCCGTAACAAGAGAGTACGGCCTGATTCTTCCGGAATTGGTCGGGGAGTTTAGCACCGCTCTGGGTGTTCCCATTCTGAACTCGTTCACAGGTTGCGGATCGTCCGGGCCTGAAGCCATGGTGCGCTACGTGGCGCCGATCAATCCGATCATCCTTCGCCGGGTCATGGAGCATTCTCCGATGACTCGAGACTGAACAGGTACTCGGCGATCGCACGCAGATCGTCGTCGGGCAGCATGGCGAGGTTCATCTGGACATCGGCCATGCCGCCGCTCGACAGCTTGTCGTAGCCGAGCGTTTCGCCGAACTGGAGCGCCAACGTCAGATCCGAGACATCGGAGTAACGTCCGCGGCCTTCGAGATCGAGTAGGCCGGGGACCTCTCCCTCGCCGCGCGGATGTGGACCGCCGGCAAACGCCCGGTTCTCATCGAGAATCATCAAAGCGTTGCGCGGCGTGTGGCACTCGTCGCAGTGTCCGGGGCCGTTGACCAGATAGGCGCCGAGGTTCCACGTCTCGGTTCGCTCCGGGTCCGGATGGAGCCCCGCCTCGCCAAAGGCCAACCGCTTCCAAAGACCGACGCCACGCCGGGCGAGGCCGGGTATCGGTATATCGGGAGCGCGCCCGGGCGCCCGCACGGGATCGAGCGTGTTCAGATACGCCCAGAGGTCGAGCACGTCCTCGACCCGCATGTCGCGGTACGACGAATAGGGGAAGGCGGGAAAGTAGTGCCGGCCCTCGGGCGAGACCCCGCGCATCATGGCGTCGAGGAACTGCTCCGCCGTCCAGCTCCCGGTGCCCGTCTCCGGGTCGGGCGTGAGATTTCCGGGCCAAAACGTGCCCACCGGTGTCGGGAACGCGGCGCCCCCGGCGGGTGGTCCCGTGACGCCTGCGGTCGCCGATGTCTTGTGGCACGAGATGCACCCGCCGGCGTGATACAGCACCTCGCCGCGGACCGGGTCTGCATTGTGCGCCGGCAGGGCTTTTCCGCTCGGACGGGCCGAGGTGAGGACTGACAATGCGACGGCGGCCGTGACGGTGCCAACCACCAGGGCTGCTGCGATTCGCCTCGTGCGAACGGACCGCTTCACTGCTTGGGAATGCGGTACAGATCGTGACAGCTCTTGCAGCCGGATCCGAGCTTGCCGAGCGCGGGTGGGAACGCCTCGGCCTCCGATACAGATTGCATGTCGACCGCCGCTTGGACCGTCGTTTTGAAGATCTCGTCGAAGTTTTCACGGTCGGTCCAGATCTCCGGTTTGGACCAGGTCTGAACCTCACCCTTGTCGCTGCCCGCCGGGAACAACTCGGCCGCCTCCGCCAGATGGTCGGCGATCTTCGCGGCGCTGGCTTTGACCACACCTGCATCGAACGCCTGTTCCTTCTTGGCGATGGCGCCGAGGGTCATCAATCCGTCGCGAACGCCTTCCATCGCTTGCTGCCGTTGTTTGATCGCGTCGGTTGCCGTGATGGCCGCCGCAGAAACCGTGACCGCGAGCGCGACCCCGATCGTTCCCCAGATTCGTAGCTTCTTACCGCTCATCATGACTAACCTCCCCGGTTGGTGGACCCGCTCGACGATGCTTTTGATGTCTCGGACCATATCCGGGTCGCGCCCGGGAATCAACCGGATGGGACGGGTGCCACGGATTGGACGGGTGCCAGGACACGCCTCCAGACATGTTGATGAACACCGCTGACGGTGCTGCGGCGACCGTAGAAGTTCTGTTGGAAAGCCTTGGGCTGTCCAAATACCGGGGTTCATGATTGATTTCCCTGGATGATGGGCGCGCCGCACCCATTGGGAAACTTCGGCTATATTTGCCGTCATGAAACATGTGCTGAGTCTCGTGGGCAGAGTCATGTATCGGATCATGGGTTGGCGTTTTGAACCGCTGCCCGCGTATTTCGGCGACAAACACGTCATCATCGGCTTTCCGCACACTTCGAACATGGACACGGTCCGAGCTTTCACGGGTTTTCGAATCGTTGAGAAGACCGGCCACGTCATGATCAAAAGTGAGTGGTTCTTCTGGCCCATGAGCGTTGTACTGAGGTGGCTCGGGGGCGTTCCCGTCGATCGCAGTGCGTCGACCGGCGTGGTTCGCCAGATGGTTGCGGAGTTTCGCGATCGCGATGAGTTTTTGTTGGCGATCGTACCCGAGGGAACCCGCAAAGGAGTGAGCACCGTCAAGACCGGCTTCTGGTACATCGCCCAGGCGGCCGGGGTCTCGATCATCTGCTGGTACCTCGACAATGAAAACCGATGCGCGCGGTGGCTCGGCGAGGTGATTCCAGGTGAAAGCAAGAAGGACGACCTGCTTCGCATTCAAAGACTCTATGCAGAGGCCGGCTACCGTTTTCCACTCGACGTCTCCCATCTGTGATGGCTTCCCAGTGGCGGCGGCGATCATGACCGCAAAGAGACCCCCATCAAGACTCTCCAAACCTCTTTCGATCCCGATCCCGTTCCCGATCCCGGTCCGGGACGGCCCGATTTTGGGATCGAAAACGACTCGAATCTCGCTTTTTCACCCGTCACCGAGTGGTCGACCTGTTTGTTCATAGTGAGCGGAGCGGCCTCCGAGGCCGTGGAGGCCAGGAATCACACTCCTCGAGCTTCTGCTAGGTTATAAGCTGGCGACGCACCGCGAACACTCGGAAACAACGATGGGCATCAATTGGCAATGAACCAAAATTCTGACAGATTCCGAAAGCAGGGGCTGTTCGTCAGTTTCTTGGTGATCATTTTCATTTTTGTATTCCTTGGGGTGTTTACAATCCGGGGTTTGAAGGTGCTGGGTGACTTGACGCGAAGCATCTATGAACATCCGCTTGTGGTCTCGAATGCCTCTCTCAATGCAGCTCTTGAAACAACAAAAATGCACCGAGATATGAAGGATATTGTATTGGCGATCGATCCTGAAGAGATGGAAGTCACTCTGCTGAAGATCGACGCCACTGAAAAGAAGGTGTTTGAACACCTGGATATTGTTCGTGAGAGTATTCTCGGAAAGGATGGGAAGATTCTTGAAATGGAATCCAGAAAACTTTTTCAAGATTGGAAGCCGATAC
>RCNF010000285.1_pt1 | contig 24665 bp, 18 predicted proteins | sample 2041311 | NCBI WGS metagenome assembly RCNF01 (sample SAMN09708228, study PRJNA481090) | Marine sediment metagenome, whole genome shotgun sequencing project. | biome: marine sediment; feature: ocean; material: sediment; isolation source: Sewage treatment plant 2 marine sediment (STP2) ... | reverse complement strand
TCACCCCAGGTGATCGGCGCCGCCCGCGATCAACTCCGTTGGACCCGCGAGCAGATCGAGATCGAGGCCAACGGGATCGGCGACAACCCCATCTTTCTGCCCGATGACGGCGTCGTGCTCACCGGCGCAAACTTCCAGGGGACGCCGGTGAGTCTGCCGCTGGACACCCTCGGCGCCGCTGTGACCATGGTGTGTGTGCTCTCGGAGCGCCGTCTCAACCGGCTCACAAATCCCGCCCTCAGCGCCGGGCTGCCGCCCTTTCTCACCAAGGGCGCCGGAATGTTCTCGGGTCTGATGCTCAGCCAGTACACCGCCGACATGCAGGTCGTCGAACAGCGCATCCTCTCGAGCCCCGCCTTCATCCAATCAATCCCCGCCGCCGCCGACCAGGAGGACTTCGTCTCGATGGGCATGAACTCGGCGCTCAAGACCCGCACCATACTCGACAACGCCCACGGCATCCTCGGCATCGAACTGATGGCCGCCGCGCAGGGCCTCGATTTCCGCCCCTTCGAGCCCGGCCGCGGCACCCGTGCCGCTCACGCCGAGGTCCGCCGCCACGTCGCCTTCCTCGACAAGGACCGCCCGCTCCACGCGGATCACAATGCGATGAAGGCGGCAGTCGAACGGCTCGACATTCTCGAAGCGGTCGAACAGGCAATTGGGGAGCTGGCCGCATACTAGTTTTGAGTTTTTAGTTTTTAGTTTTTAGTTATCCACGGCCCATTCGGTAAGCGTCGAGTGGGGTGGCCGGACCTAAAAACTTAAAACTTAAAACTTAAAACTGATTGTGCCTCGGTACAATCGTCGACATGGCCCGGTTCATTTTCAGATGCATCGAGTGCGGAGAGACCTACCGTGAGAATCCGACACTGATGGTGTGCCCGGTGTGCAGCAGCCGCCAGGAGACGGGTGGTACATCGCGCGGCGTGCTCGAGGTGGTGCTCAAATCCCTTCCGACGAGTTGGCCGCACTTCCGGGCCTCAGATCCGGAGTTCCTGCAGGCCTTCCTCCCCATCGGCGACCCCGCCGCCGTCCCGCCGCTGCCGGTTGGCGATACGCCGTTGCTCGAAGTCCCGCGGTTGCGCCGCGATCTTGATATGGAGCGGCTGTTCCTCAAGGACGACACTCGCAACCCTTCCGGTTCAACAAAGGACCGGGCATCACTTCTGGTCGTCACAAAGGCTGTCGAGTACGGTCTCGAGACGGTTGCCACGGCGTCCACAGGCAACGCCGCCACGGCGCTGGCGGCGGTCGCCGCAGCGGCCGGTCTGCGGACGGTGGTGTTCGTGCCGGCAACATCTCCCCCTGCCAAACTGGTTCAGATGCTGAGCTATGGCGCGACGGTCGTACCGGTACAGGGGACCTACGACCAGGCCTTCGATCTCTGTCTCGAGGCCTGCGACCACTTCGGGTGGTACAACCGCAGCACCGCTTTCAACCCCTTTACCATCGAGGGCAAAAAGACGGCGGCGCTGGAGATCGCGGCGGATCTGTCGCTGGAGAGCCCGGACGCCGTCCTCGTGCCGACCGGCGACGGGGTCATCCTGGCAGGACTCGCCAAGGGCTTTCGCGATCTCGAGAACGCGGGGCTCATCGACCACCGTCCTCGGCTCGTCGCGGTCCAACCCGAGGGTTCGGCAGCGATTGCGACCGCGCTCCGCGCCGGACACGAAGCCGCAACAGCCGTGCGCGGCGCGACCAGCATCGCCGACAGCTTGACCGTCGAGATGCCGCGCAACGCCATCGGCTGTCTCGCCGAGATCCGGGCCTCCGACGGGGCAGCCGTCATTGTGTCCGACAGCGCAATTCGAGAAGCCATCCCGCGGCTCGGCAACTTGACCGGTGTCTTCGCCGAGCCAGCGGGCGCCGCTGCCCTGGCCGGTCTCCACGCCGCCCTCGATGAAGGGCTGGTCGAACGCGCTGAGCGGGTCGTGCTGATGATCACCGGCACCGGACTCAAAGACGTCGCTTCGGCGGCGGCAGCCGTGCCGATGCCGGAGGCCATCGAACCGACGCTCGAGGCGGTCGAAAACCGAATTCTCAATTCTTAATTTTTAATTTTGAATGCCGTCCCACTCTACTGCTCCCCACGCGCAGGGACAGTCGGTGGAATTAAAAATTCAAAATTAAGAATTGAGAATTACTTGGGTCCAATAATCTTCGATGTGGTTTCGGCGCCGGGGACCACGATCTTCGACATTTCCTTGCGCTGGTGCTCTTTGACCTCTTCGATCATGGCCTCAACCGCCAACTGGATGGCCTCTGGGAAGAGGTCGATCGCGCCCTGGAGGTTTTCGGCCTCGATCCGGGTCTGCACCGGCAGCGGTCCCATCTGGGACATGAGCTGGGTCTCTCCGATGAACATCATCGGCCGCGCCAAATCACGGGCTCCATCTGATTTCATCGGTGTCAGCTGTTTGATAGACCCCACCCGAAGATCGGTAAAGACCTCTTCGCGGTAGAGATTGGCGGCGTCCAGCTTGAGCTCGCCCAACGGCTGGGTATTCGGATCGTTGCTCATCATTCCTCCCGGGGTTTTCAGCCGGCTGCCACGTCGGCCTTGCGCTGATTGAGCGCGGACGCTTCGGCAGCCGCCATCAGATTGTTGACTCGTTGTTCGAGGTCGCTCCGCCAGTGCTCCACGGCATCGGCGTCCATCGCTCTCGGCACAGTGTAGGGGTCCCCAACCGTTATGACCACCTTCGAGAACGGTCTCGGGATCAGGTGCCGGTCCCACGTCGGAAGGCGCCAGGCCTTTCGCGCCGCGAAACCGAAGGGCACAATTGGAACTCCTGCCATGCGCGCCACCATAATGGCGCCGGGTTTGCAGTACCTTCGCGGGCCCTTGGATCCATCGAGGGTGATGCACGGAGATTGTCGTTCGTCACGAATCGTTGCGTTCAGTCGCCTCAGAGCGGCCGCCCCACTTCTGCGGGCCGAACCTCTCACCGCCCGGCTCCCGAATCGCGCGAGAATCTGGACGCCAAATTCGCCATCAACTGACGGGCTGATAAGAAAGGTCAAACGGTACCCGATGGCGAGGAGCTCAGCCATATACCAGCACAACACCAGCAGGCCTTCATGCCAGAAGGCAAACACCACCGGCTGTTTTTCGGCCACCAGTTCGCGGAACCGTTCTTCACCCTGGACCTCAAATCGAAAAACCGCCCAGATCGACTTCAAGAGCAGAACGAAGATGGGCGTGAAGACAGCCAGGGCCAATCGCCGGATGGCCGAGACCTTCCGCTGCGGAGGCCGTGCCGCTCCGCTGGATGAAGCATCGGTTCTGTTGCTGTCGTTCATCGAGTGATTTCGGTCCTTTGCATCAGTTCACGCATCCACCAGATGATAGTAGGCCGGCGACGGGCCCAGGGTGACATCGCATCGGGGAGGCGTCGGAGCTACGCCGCCATCACGCGAGACCACCTCGGCGCACGGCCTGGGGAGGGTTGCTCGAGTCCCAGGCGACAGACTCCAGCCAACTACGATTTCCCGCCCATCACGATTGAAGAGATACAGGTAGGCGCCATCCGGGGCCGCAATCGGGCCATGGAAGTCGGCCCCGTCGAGCTGGCTGATGAGGGTCCGGAGGGCCTGCCACGCCGGGCGGCGCCGGAGCGATCCGTCGCTCGAGGGGACCACCAGACCATAGCCACGAGCGATCAACCGCCACCAATAGACCCGCTCGACGAGCCCTGTGCCGAGGGCGAGAAGGTAGTACCGAACGAGGTAGTCCGCCTGTTCGTCCTCCCCCACCGACACCGTCTTTCCGGCCGGCGAGTGAGGCCCCTCCGGCAACGGCCAGTTGACCTCGGTGATCCACACCCTCGACGTCGAACACCGGCCCACGTCGGCGATCGCTCGCAGCAACGTCACCTTGTCGATGGTGTCGAGACCCATCTGCCGGTTCTCGGGGGCGCCACGGCGATCAACATAGAGCAGGCTCGAGACGATGTCGAAACGGAGATCGGGAACCCGTCGATTGACCAGTGCCAGGATCGATTGGAATTCGAAATCAATCACCGCCGGTCCCATGACCTCGACGCCATCGAAGCGGCGCAGAATCTCCGATGCCTCGAGATAGAGATCCACATACTCCGTTTGGCTCCAGATCCCCCACTTGCTGCGGTTGATCGCCTGGCCCACCTGAAAATGCCGCCCATAGGGCGTGAACCGCTCGGCCAGTTCGGTCACCGCGGCCCGCCACCGCCCACGGTCGCGCACCAGGTCGCGATTCTGCGGGATGACAAAGGCCACCTCGTGACCGCTCCCGACCAACGCCTGTGCCAGCCGTTCCTCGTGCTGATGATCGTCTTCCCAGGGGTGGAGCCGCAGGAGGATCGGGCCGACTCCGAGTTCAACGATGTCCTGGAGTTGAGCGTCGGGATTCTCGGGCCAGGGTCGAATGGCGAGCCCGATCCCTTGAAACACAAAGGCCGACGGCTTGCCGTTCTCCTGGAGCTCTCGGTATCTGCGCCTGACCGCGGGAGCGGATGACAGGATGATCGCTGCGTCCCGCAGATGGGACGGGCTGTCGGCGAGCCGGATGGCCCATTTTTCTCCGGGTGTCGCGTGTTGGTGGGGTTGGTCGGACAGGTGATCCCACACCGATTTATCGCGCACCGATGCGCCAGATTCGGCGGCAGGGATATGGGGGTGGTGCGAGCCACCGCGGGCGTGCCTTCGCCGCAACCGCAGCGGCTGCACCAGCTTTTTGACGGCGTGTTTGAAGATATAACCGCGGACCGAGAGATTGTAGAACCAGCGTCGAAATGCCCACCGCGGCGGCTCTTCTCCCCAATAACCGGTAAGGAAGGCCGCCTGGTCGGGAGCAGCCAGCACGGGCAGCCGGCAGATGTCACGGGTTCGGCTGTACACCCCCAACCGACGGCCGGTTCGCGCGCGGTTGAAGTCGATCAGAAAAAGGTCTATTTCCGATCCGGTTCCGACGGCGAGGATATTTCCCATTGAGAGGTCGCGATAGAGGATCCCCGCGTCATTGATGCGACGCGCGAGACCACCGAGGCGCTCGAGGAACGCGGTTTCGTCGACCTCGGGGAAGTTGTCGTCGCCCGGCTCGCCATTGAGACGACGAAAGAAGTCTCGAACCTCGACTGCCCCAACCAGCTGTTCGGCCACAAAATATGAAGGATCTTCGAGCGCCTCGGACTCGACCCACATCACCGGATTCGGCGTGGCGAGCCCGTTGCGCACCAGCTCTCCGGCAACCCGCCAACTCCGCTCCGCCTTACTGCCGCGCCAACGGCGATCGAGCCGCTTTCGCAAGCCCTTGTTGCGAAACTGCTTGACGACGACAGGCACCCTTTCCGAACCCGTTGCGAACTCGGCGGCGTAGATATAGTTTCGACCCCAGTGAATGGTCTCCACCGACGCAGCGGGGTCGATGAGCCGAACGATTTCGTCAATGCCGTCTTTTGGCGGAAAACGCAACGCGCACTCACCGTAGAGGCCGTTTCCCGCAAAGGACTTCCGGCCCAAAACACCGTCAGGGGAATCAACGGGCATCACGGAAGAATAGCAGGGATCTGCGGCTCGCCGCGGCCAGGGTCAAGCGTTCAAGAGGCGTTCCAACTCGTCCGGACGCGAGGTTCGGATCCGAGCCTCCTCGTCGCTCACGGTCCCGGTCCGCACCAGGTCTGCAAGTGACATCTCCATGGAGATCATGCCGCGGCTGCGCCCCCCCAGGAGTTCGTTGTAGATTCGATCGAGATTGCCTCGGCGGATGTGGTTGCGCACCGCATAGGTTGCGTGGAGCACCTCCACGGCCGGCACCCTGGCCTGTCCGTTTGCAGTCGGCACCAACTGCTGGCAAACGATCGCATTCAACGACAGCGAAAGCTGGTGGCGGACCTGGGCCTGTTGATCACTCGGAAAGACATCGATGATCCGGTACACCGCCTGGGCCACGTCACTGGTGTGGAGAGTCGACAGAATCAAATGACCGGTCTCGGCAGCCGTGATGGTCGTGGCCATGGTTTCGAGATCCCTCATCTCTCCGACCAGCAGCACATCGGGGTCGCGCCGTAAGGCAGAACGGAGCGCATCGCGAAACGATGGCGAATCAGAACCGATCTCCACCTGTTCGAACACCGACTCGCGATCGAAGTGCTGGTATTCGACCGGCTCTTCAATCGTCACAACGTGCCGAAACTGTGTCTGGTTGAGATGGTCGAGCAACGCCGCCAGGGTTGTGGACTTCCCCGAACCGGTCGGTCCACACACGAGGACGAGGCCGTTGCCGGGTTGCACGAGATCAGCCAGGTGGGGCGGCAACCCAAGCTCGTTCAAGGAGGGAATCTTCTGGGGCAGGGCCCGCACTGCAGCCGCGAGTCGGCCACCCTGACGCTGGATATTGACACGAAGTCTGAGGGCCAACGATTGATCCGACTCGGCGGGAAGGCTCAACGAGAAATCGGCGGCGCCGATTTCCGCCAGTTGACGCAGTGTTCGTGCACCGAGGTGGATCGAAAAGAATCCCTGAATCGCCTCTTCTCCCAGGACGGGGCGATCGAGACGCCGCAACGAACCGTTGATTCTCACGACAGGGCTTGAGCCAGGCACGAGAATCAGGTCGCTGGCACGAAGGCGCGCCATCTCCCGGAGCAACGCGGCCAGGTCTTCTTCGACCGCCACCACGCGCAAGGCTGCTCCGTCCAGTTCGGCCGGTTGCGGCTCGTGAGCGTAGTCGTCGTCGGGCGCATCACCATCCGCCAAACGGTTCGTTTCGTGAACCAGGCGGTCGATCTCGGGATCCGGCACGTACGGTGTCATCTGCCCTATCCTACGCAGTCGGATCGAATTTCGTCGGATCTACCGGGGAGGACGAAGGCGCGCGCGAGGGTGTCGGCTACCGCCATGCCGCGGACGGTCGGGCGGATCACCGGCTCGTCGAACAAAAGGCGGCCATCGGCTTCGAGGTCGCGGATCACCACCTGGTTGTCAGCCAACAGGTCAATCCCGAAGCGCTCATGTATTCGATTCAGGTCCACGCCATCGGGCGTTCTCAGGCCGAGCATCAGGGCTTCAAGAGCCAGTTGATGTTTCGTCGGTCGTTCGGAGCCCTCGGTTGGAAGTCGATCCGAATCCACCTGCCGCTGCCACAACCGTAGCTTCCGCGTATTCCACCACCGCCTGCCATCGACCCACGAATGCGCTGACGGTCCGAGACCGAGGTAGGGCGTGTGATCCCAGTATTTCTGGTTGTGCGGCGAACGATGTCCAGGGCGAGCGAAGTTCGAAACCTCGTAGGCCGGCAACCCCAACCCGGCGAGGGTCTCGTGGGTCAGAAAAAAGAGATCCGCATGCTCCTCTTCAGGTAACTCCGACAACTCTTTGCGCGCCAGCCGGTGACCGAACACCGTCCCGTCGTGAATCGTCAACTGGTAACAGCTCAGGTGGTGGATCCCGAGAGCGACGGCCCGATCGAGCTGATCCACCCAACGCTGAACGCTGGTTCCAGGGATGCCAGAAATCAGATCGATTGAAACGGTGTCGAAACCGGCGCCGAGCAGGGCCTCGGCTGCCTCGGTCGCACGTTGGCCTCCGTGCCGCCGGCCGAGAAAGGCGAGATCGCGGTCGTCAAAGGACTGGACGCCGAGGCTCACAAAACGAACTCCGAGATCGCGCCAACACGCGAGCTTCTCTGGTGTCACGTCCTCTGGATTGATCTCCAGATGGACCCAGGCGTCATCACGCATCACCAGACGATCTCTCAGCCCGGTAAGCATATCCGTGAGAGTTCCAGCGGCCAGAGATGAGGGGGTTCCGCCTCCGAAATACACCGTCTCGAACTCGAGGCCGCAATCGGCGTACATGGCCGCCTCACGCAGAACACCCCGGCTCCAGGCCGCTCGCCGTTCGGCGCCGGCGATGGTCACCGCAAAATCGCAATAGGGGCAGACCGATGTGCAGAAGGGAACGTGGATGTAAAGGCCCGCAGGACCCTCATCGTCCTTCCTCATGACGACGAATGTGTTGAATTAGGAATGAGGAATGAGGAATGAGGAATTTCACTCACCCACCCGGTGCTTTGGTCGCTTTCCACCACCTCAGTACCGTCGAAGACTGCGTAGCACACGTGGGTGGATTGCAGAAAACGGGATGCCAGATATGGGCCCTTCAGGTTTCCCCCACCGCCCTGAGCACGCGAATGTCCACGCGAGTGGGGGGGCCGGATGGGCATTCCTAATTCCTAATTCCTAATTTAATCTTTATCGGTCTTTAAGACTGCTACAAAAGCGGATTGCGGAATTTCGACTGCACCCACCATCTTCATCCGGGCCTTGCCCTTCTTCTGCTTTTCGAGAAGCTTGCGCTTCCGAGAGATATCGCCGCCGTAGCACTTGGCGGTGACGTCCTTGCGGTAGGCGTTGATCGTCTTTCGAGCGACCACCTCGCTGCCGATCGCACCCTGGATGGCGATCTTGAACTGCTGGCGCGGGATCGTATCGGCGAGCCGCTCACAGTAATGGAGGGCGCGCGGCCGGGCCTTTTCGCGGTGGACCAGCTGGGAGAGGGCATCGACCGGTTCACCGTTGACCAGGATGTCAACCTTGACGAGATCGGTCGGACGGTAGTCGATGATCTCGTAGTCGAAGGACCCGTAGCCCTGGGTCACCGATTTGAGGCGGTCGTTGAAATCGAAGAGGACATCGGCCAGCGGCATTTCAGATGTCAATTCGACGCGGCCCACCGCGAGATAGCTAAAGGTCGTGTTCTCGCCGCGCCGGTCACGGCACAGTTCCATCACTGCTCCCACGTAGCGCTCGGGCATCATCACCGCGGCCTTGATATAGGGTTCCTCGGCACTTTCGATAGTCCCGCGGTCGGGATACAGGCTCGGATTATCGACCCATATCTCGGTTCCGTCGGTGAGTTTGACGCGATAGCGCACCGACGGGGCCGACAGGATCAGCGACAAATCGTATTCGCGCCGCAGCCTTTCCTGAACCACCTCGAGATGGAGCAACCCGAGAAAGCCGCACCGGAAACCGAAACCGAGCGCCACCGACGAGTCCTTCTCGTAAATCAGCGCCGCATCGTTGAGTTTGAGTTTTTCCAGGGCCTTGGTCAGATCCAGGTACTCGTCCGTCGACATCGGGTAGATGGAGGAAAAGACCACCGGTTTGGCTTCTTTGTATCCGGGCAGGGGTTCCGGTGCGGGTGCGGCGGCGTCGGTGATGGTGTCGCCGACCGCAATTTCGGACACGGCCTTGACCCCGGCAATGACGTATCCGACCATTCCCGCCGCCAATTCGCGGGTCTTGACCTTTTTGAGCTGGAGCAGTCCCAATTCTTCGATCACGTACTTCTTGCGGCTGTGCATCAGGAGAATCTCCTGACCGGGTCGCAGAGTCCCCTCCATTACGCGGACCAGCAAAACAGCTCCCCGATAGGGGTCGTACTGGGCGTCGAAGATCAAAGCCTGCAGCGGCCCCTCCGGATCGCCCGTCGGTGGCGGAAGCCGTTGGACGATCGCTTCGAGGACGTCCTCGATACCGTCACCCTTCTTGGCTGAGCACAGAATTGCGTCGTCAGGATCGAGCCCGAGGTCTTCCGCAATTTCCTCTTTGACACGCTCCACATCGGCCGCCGGCAGATCGATCTTGTTGATCACCGGCACCATTTCGAGTTCGTTTTCGAGGGCCAGATACAAATTGGCGACGGTCTGAGCCTCCACCCCCTGCGAGGCATCTACGAGGAGCAGAGCGCCTTCACAGGACATCAGCGACCGCCTCACCTCGTGTGAGAAGTCGACGTGCCCCGGTGTATCGATGAGGTTCAGCCGGTAGGTCTTGCCGTCGCGCGCCGGGTATTCGAGTGTCACCGTGTTGGACTTGATGGTGATGCCACGTTCGCGCTCGATGTCCATCGAGTCGAGGATCTGGTCCCGAAAATCACGCGCCTCGACCCCGCCGCAGAATTGGATCAGGCGGTCAGCCAGCGTCGACTTGCCGTGATCGATGTGCGCGATAATGCAAAAGCTGCGAACGTCTTCCAAAAATCCTCCCACACCCGGATTCGTACCTTTGTCCGTTCCGGACGGCGAACGTCATTATCCCGGAAACCGGTGCTGTTATCCACCCGGGACTCGATTGCGCCTCACCTTTCCGCCGGCTTCGTCTGCACACGACGAGCCCCGCATCCCGCCGTTTTACAAAATCCTGACTCGACCACCGCGAGAAAACGGCTATCCTGAGGCGTGCGAATTCTCATCGTCGAGGATGAACGAACCCTCCGTGAGGGTCTCTCCGACCTGCTGAAGGCTGCCGGCCACCTGGTCGAGGCTTTCGAAAACGGCACCGACGCCGTCGCCGCCGGTCTGCGAGACTCTTTCGATCTCGTCTTGCTGGATCTCATGCTGCCCGACCTCGATGGCGTCGAGGTGTGCCGCCGCCTCCGCCGGGCGCGGCCGACCCTTTCGATCCTCATGCTGACGGCCCGTGGTTCAGAAGACGACAAGGTGGCAGGCCTCGAAGCGGGCGCCGATGACTATCTAACCAAACCGTTTGCCGTGCGCGAGCTTCTCGCCCGCATAGACGCTCTCGGCCGGCGGGCCGCGGCGGCGCCCGCGGATCCGGAGGTGATTGAAGCGGACGACTGTGTGCTCGACCTGGGGCGATTGTCTGCCCGCCGCGGAGACCACGCGATGAGCCTCACCCCGCGCGAAGCGGGCATACTGCGCTGGTTGCACCGGCAACGTGCCAGGGCCGTCACCCGGGCGGAACTGCTCGAACGCGTGTGGGGATCGACGGGCGACCTCCAGACGCGCACCGTCGATATGACCATCGCCAACCTTCGTCAGAAGATCGAACGCGATCCGGCCGAGCCACGGATCGTTCTGACCGTCACCGGTGCCGGCTATGCGTGGGGTGAGAGGGAGGGCGAGTGACGCTCCACAGACGGGTGACCGTGGCCTCGGTCTTGATCTGCGTAGCGGTGTTGCTCCCGACCGCTGCATGGTTTGTCACCGGGTCGCGTGAGGTCTCGCGACGCAGCGCCGAGCTCGTGACCGAAGCCGAGCTCGACCTGCGGGCCGAAGTGGAACGCGAGGCGTTGAGGCTCGGCAACCGGCTCGAGGATTTGAGGCGGCAGGAGTCCGATCGGCCGTTCTTCCATTACCAGACCCTGTACCACGACCCGCGAGGAGCCGCTCAGGGCCTTTCTGTGACTCCGTCTCCGCTCGCGTCCGGAGCGTCCGATCCTCTGGTGTGGGCGCATTTTCAAATCGACGAAACCGGGTTGGTGACATTGCCGACGGTCAGCGAAAGATTCCCTGAGCTCGGCAGCACCGTCGATTTCGGTCTCTTTTGCTCACGGCTGTCCGAGCTCCAAAACGCAGTTGTCATGGATCAAATGGGGTTCGCCGATCGGCCCGGAGAGGAGCGGCTTCTCACCTTGACCGAGCTCGAGTGGCGCCAGATCCAGAGCGCCGAGACCGTCTACGCCACCCTCATGGGGCGTCACGAGGGAACGGACGCGGGGCCCCTGGAAACCGGGGAAACGGGCAAGGTCGAAATCCGGGTCGGTCCGTTGACATGGCACACGATGGTGCTCGGAAGTGGGCCCACACTGGCCGCCCTGCGTGAAGTCCACACGCCGGCGGGAATCGTTCTTCAGGGCTTTGCCGTCGCAACCCAGGCGGTAGCCAGTTGGCTCGGAGCGAACCCCCTCGCCCTCCGTTTCTCACCCGGCCCCGCCACCTCTGCGTTGTCGGAGATGTCCCTGGTCGCCAACACCGGGTGGATCCTCAACGCGGAGCTCACCGACGCGGTCGCACCCGCTGTCGCTGAAGGCGATTTCATTCGAAGCCAATTCCGTAGGACGTTTTCCGTGACCGCTGCCGGGATCCTCCTCGCCGCCGCCGCAGTCGTCTGGATTCTCCTGCAAACGGATCGTCTGGCACGGCAGAGAGCGCAGTTTGCAGCTGCGGCGGCGCACGAGCTCAAGACCCCACTGACCGGGTTGCTGCTGCATTCTCAAATGCTGTCGGAAAACATCGGGGACCCAGAGAACCGCAAACGTTACGCAGCCACCGTCGGCGCCGAGGCCGAAAGGCTGGGGCGAGTGGTCACCAATATGCTCGATCTCTCGAGGTTGGAACGCGGCGCCGACCTCGCACACCCACAAACCGGCGACCTCTCCGCTGCCGTGCGACGATTCATGGAGCGTTCACGACCGCAACTCGAGAATCGCGGCATCGCCGTCGAAGAATCCATCCCGTCGGACCTGCCTCCGGTGTCCTTCGATGAAGACGGGCTGTCCCAGATCCTCGACAATCTCCTCGACAACGCCGAGAAACACACCCGATCAGCCTCCGACCGCAAGGTCCGTCTCGCCGCGGAACTCCACGGGAGCAGGGTACTCATTACGGTTGCCGACAACGGACCCGGTATCCCCCGTCACCAGCGGCGCCGCATGTTTCGACCGTTCGACCGTCCGGCACCGTCGGCCAAAACCCCAGGGCTGGGGCTCGGGCTCGCACTCGCCCGAAGTCTTGCCCGCGCCCAGGGTGGCGACCTCGAACTCGCCGTCGACGACACCCCCGGCGCGACCTTTGTCCTCAGTCTTCCTGTGGCGGAGTCACAACCTATTCGATGACCTGCGTGTTGGGGTAGAAACCCGACCAGGCAAACCAAAACACAGGAGTGACAACAACAGCTTCCAGCCTCTCGCCCTTCCTCGGGCCGTTGACGCACTCCCCCGTTGCCACGTCCCAGATCGAGCCTCCCGAATCGACCAGCACACCGCCGCCCCCGGGCTTCGGTTTCAAGGCTTCGGCGTCAACCCGAGCCACGAACGCCCGCACACCGCCATCCGCTCCGCGAGCCACCACGACCGGCACATCTCCGAGATCGGTCTGAACAACGCGGTCGGTGAGGGCTCCATCGGTGACGGCCACCGCGTGGGGTCCCGCTGCGGCTCCGTAGACGAGCGTCTTACCGGGCATTTTTTCAGTCAGCCACTGCGCACGAAAAAGTCCCATCCGTTCGGGATTCTCGAAATACTTCTGATAGTGGGACGCCGTGACCTCTTCGGTCTTGGCGAGCACCAAGGTCTCAGGGTGGGCCGTAAACCACTGCTCCCAGCTGGTCTCGACCGACTCGATCTTCTCCAGCTGAGCACCCTTGTTCGGGCCGCGAATGGCACGTCCTGTGACCTGGCTCCACCAGGTCTCCGACTCCCGATCCTGCATGATCAGGCTGTTGCGCCACAATCTGCCCGAGACCTGGAAGGTGAATTTCCTGCCTCCGAGTGTGCGGGCGTACACGACGCCCGTGTGGCAGAGAGGTCACCAGGTGGCCGCGATGGCCTTTCCGGCGATCTGATCGTTGACGATCTCGTGGGCGTCGAGCTGCCACAGAGAATAGGCCCGCGCCTCGCCGCCGACCACAATGCCCAGCACCAATTCCCCGGGCTGCATCTGGGCATTTGCGGCCTCGCCGGTCAGAAAAGTTGGCTGGTCGATGGCCGGAATCGCCCCCACGGGCAGAACCTCGTACACGTCCTCACCGCCGATGGTCGCCACCACCTTGGGCTCGGGGCGTTGAGCCACAGCGGGTGCCGCGAAGGACAGAACCACAATCAGGGCAACTCTGACGAATCTCATATCGTGTCTCCTCAACAGGAACTTGGCGGGACGGTTCGTCCGGTTACAAAGAGTGGCTGATCAATGGATGTACCCCAGCGCCCGGAGCCGCTCGATCTCCTCGCTGCTGAGTTCTGCTTCCACCACCTCGGCGGGGACGGCCGCGAGCAACCGTGTCTGCAAGGCCTCCCGCATGGTCGTGAGCCGTTCAACCTCGATCGCCGACAGCTCGTGCAGCTCGCCGGGATCGTTCTCGAGGTCGTAGAGTTCCTCCCACTCGTGATCATCGGTCCACGAGTGGATGTACTTGAAGCCGTCCAGGACCAACGCCCGTTTTTCCGAGTAGGCCTCGGGCCGGTACGTTTCCGCGACGATCGCGCGAGGCGCGCCGCCATCCCCCCGAATCAGAGGGAGCAGGCTGGCGCCGTTGATGCGATCAGGAGATTCGAGGTCCATGAGGTCCAAGACGGTCGGCAGCACATCGACCATGGCCACCGGCTCGTCGATGACCAGGCCTTCTGGCAGGTGTCCGGGAAACGCCGCGATGAAGGCCACGTGAAGGAGGCTGTTGTAGAGCTGGCTGATGTGGCCGAAGTGTCTGTGGTTTCCCAGGCCCTCGCCGTGATCCGAAAGAAACACCACGAGAGTATTTTCGAGGAGTTGGCGCTGCTCCATGAAAGCCAGCAGCCGGCCGATCTCGCGGTCCACGTACTCAACCTCGAGCTCGTAATTTCGCACCAACTCCGGCTGCGGCTGCACCCTCTGGCATGCCAGTTCGAACCCGACCCGGCGCCGACCGTCGGCCGGGCTGTGCAGTTCGACCGCGGCGGGCAACCTGCCCACATAAGCGTTGCTTCCGACCCTTTTTTCCCGGACCCTCCAGCCGGACGCTGGAACCAGGTCGACCTCGGCGCCTTGAAATCGCATGGTGCTGAACTTGAAGAGGGTTCGGCCCGTCGCATCGACCTCCGTGAATCTCAGAGAATTGCGACCCGGCAACAGTTCCAGATCGAAGATTTCACCGCGGCCGCCCGCCGTCAATTCGCCCACCGGTTCGCCGTTGAGCTCGAGGGCAACTCGCGGATACTCGAGGTTGGGGGGCGCGTACGGCTCGTGCGGGTCGGAGTAGTGGACCCACAAAAAGAACGGTTCCGGCAGGCCTCCGTCGAGCAGGGCCTTCACCTCCGCGTTGACCTCGCCCGCATCTTTCATCCAGTCGTGGCGGAATTCATCGAGATAGGTATCAAAGCCTCGTCCGAACCCGAATCGGCCCTTGAGAACTCCCAGGCTGACGGCGGCTGCGGTGTTTCTGCCGTCGTCCCTGAGGATCTCAGCCATCACCGGAATGTCGGTTGCGAGGATCTGCCCGTTGTTGTGTACGCCGTGCTCGGCAGGGATGAGCGAGGTAAAGATCGACGAATGGCTCGGACCGGTGATCGGAATGTGTGAGTAGGCGTGCTCGAAGGTCACGCCCCTCGCCGCCAACCGGTCGATGTTCGGCGTCTCCAGCTCCGAGCCGTACACACCCAGCCGGTCTGCGCGCAAGGTGTCCACCACAACCATTAAGACATTAATGATTGTCTCGGCAGCCAGTTCTTCGGCGTGAAGAAGGGGCTCCGACACGACCAGATTCCATTTTGCGGCAGCGCCGGTGGTCGCGCCACCGGTGACCGCAAACCCGATCTCCAGACGCCCCTCTCCAGGATCGACGCCGTAGATATAAGGCCCACCGACCACGCGATCGAGATCGGCCGCCAGCAATTCCACGGGCGCCTCCCCGGCACGCTTCGCCCAGACCAGAACCCTGGCGGAGTCGGACGGTTGCGTTCCATCCACGTCGAGACCGAACGACAGGATCGTGGGGCTCGTGCGGTGCAACGCATAGACAACACTGGATCCCGGCGCCAAAACGAGGGCGTTCTCACGAACCACGGGCTCGGTCAGGCCCGCATCTCCGGCACCGGTCGCGTCGGATTTCCGTCCGATACCCACAAAATCGAACGCCGCCGCGAGTTTCCGGTGATCGCTGGAGTTCTGTCGGTGGGCTCGGGCTTCCTGAGTGTAGGTAAAGTCGAAAACCACACGATTGACACCGGCCCACAGCACCCCCCGTGGCAGATGGAACGAATAGTCTCGCGGCCGCGGCTCGAGGCGCACGGAACCGATCTTGCGGTCATTGACGAAAACGGTCGCGATCTGGTCGGGCGCGCCGTCCCACATGAACGGCCACGCTCGAAAATGGAGTCGCGATGCAGCGGTGTTGACCACTACGAGATCGAGCTCTGCGCGCTGCGAAACCGCCCATACATAGGTTGTGCCGTCCGTCTTCGACTCGTCGCCCCCCCAACCCGTACGAAGGCTTCGGCCAGCCGCCGGCTTTCCGAGGTCGACAAAGGTGGATTCTTCAAACACCCGGGCAGCCGGCAGCCTCTCCACGAAATCGAAGATCACCGGTTCGCCCTCGAGATCGGCGGGATTCGTCACAGTCGCACCGTCTCCACAGCCGGTCAGCGCTCCCAGAAAACAGAGAGCCGTTGCCACCGCCCACCCAGTCAACCGCCACGAAATACCGAATTCGTTCATCGAATGCAGTTTACAGGCTCCAATTGCGCTCCCCGGAATCCGACCCGGGATCGGCCTCGCGACTCCTGGACCTCACGCGACCGGAAACAGGCGTTCAATCCACGTAGCCAAGGGCCTTGAGTTGCTGCTCCTGGAGCTTTTTCTCCTGCTCGGAGATCCTCTTGGCCTGAAGCGGACCCGGCGGCACCTGCGAAGTGGACTCGATGAACGGGTTGCCCCACACCAGCTGGTCCACCGCGTCCGGATCACCATCGACCACCTTCGCCGAGATACACATCTTCATCGTCCGATAGGCGAGATCCCCGAGGTCGATGGGCGTCCGCGACCGGTGCCATGTATCAACACCACTCCCGAGATGAGCATCCACGAGCTTGCGATTCATGCCGCCGCCCTCGATCCACAGCCGAAACCGGCCCTCCAGCCACTCGGGCCGTTTGAGGTCGCGGTCGATTCCATACTGGACCCGAAGAATGGCGTCCGGCGGGAGCAAGAGCTGTCGGCACGCCTGGTTCTCCGGCGCGACCTTCCGTTCCAGGTCGGCCACCGTTCGCCGTTCCACCTCCTCCGGGAGGGCGAATCGATAAAGATCTGCATCCACGAAGGGCCGCGGATCGGCGGGAATGACCTCTGACACGGTCTCTGGAATAAGTTCGGCAAGCTGGGGACAATGATCCAGAGGCAGCCGCTGCACCCGCATGGGTTTGAAGGGCGGCACCCATTCCCAGACGATCCGGCCTCTCGGGCGGATCTCGAAGGCCCGTCCACCGTGGCTGGACGTGATCAAGACATTGTTGTCGGGCAGCAGCTGGGCCGTGCCTGCGATCGTCGAATAAAAGTACTTCGAGCCGTACTCCCATTCGACAGTCCCATCCACCGGGTTGACCGCCTGCACCAGGGTGCGACGAGAGGTGTAGAGGCTGTCGCGCCCGTTATTGAAGACCATGATCAGCCCGTCACCGTTGTTCCCCTCGGGGACCATGACCGCTTCGTGTTGGTGGTCCAGATCCTTCGAGTACTGCCACACCACATCGCCTGACGACTTGTCGATGATGAAGATCGTATTGAGGCTTCGCGAGCTGAGGAGAAGATTGCCCGGACGAAAGCGCTCGTCACCGTCAGAAAACCAGCGATTTGGCGGCAATTCCCGAATCGAGTTGGTATGGGTCGGGTCGGTGTTCCCGTCCTCCCACGCCGGCAGGGCCCGTTCGTGGTTCTCGTACCACCACTCCCACACCAGGTCGCCATCGCCATTCACCTCGTACAGATAGTCGAGGTGGCTGTGTCCGTCGTGGGCGAGGATCATGGTGTTTCCATTTTCCATCAGCATCACGTCGTGGTGAGGAAAGTTGTGTGCGTCGGGAAGCTGGAAGAACCAAATCAGCTCACCGTCCCAGTCATACCGCTTGACGAGATTGTCGGTACCGACGACGGTCAGCCGGCCCTCGCGATCGAGGCGCACCCTGCCCGTTGCTCGAACCAGTGGCCAGGAATGAACGATCCGGCCCTGCATGTCGAAAACGATAGGCACCCGGCGTTCGTAGAAACCGAGGTTGAACCCGGCATACGATTTTTTGGGGTTGTACTGTCGGATCCAGGACGTGGCGTCGAGCTGGGGCAGGTCGAGGTGGAGCTCGTCGAGCTGTGCCGGATCGTCGATCACCGTGAGTTCAAGCGGACGGCAACGCAGCAATCGACCGCGCAACCAGAGGGCCGCACCCGCCAACAGCACGACGATTGCCGTCCAGACGAAAACCTTCTTCAACATCGTTGCTCCGCGCCTCCGGGGATCCCAGTTGCTTCAGTTGACATAGCCGAGGGCCTTCAATTGTTGTTCGCGCAGCTTCTTTTCCTGCTCGGTCAGGACCTCGGCAGTGACATTTGCGGCTGGGTGCTGCACTGGGGATAGAATCAGCGGGTTGCCCCAGGCCACCGCACCAAACGGATCTGCGAGATCGCCAACGGCCTCGGTTGCCACGCATATTTCGACCGTCCGGTAGGCGTAACGGTCGAGGGGTATTCTGCGGCCCCGCCACGGGCTTTCGGATTCAGGTGTCAGGCGACGATCCAGAAGAGTCTTGGGTGCCGAGTCCCCATCCTGGATGGTCATGACAAAACGACCCTCGACCCTTTTACCTTTGAGTTTCGCCGTATCGATCCCAAACTCGACCCACATGTTGGCGCCCGGCGGCACAAGGACTCGTCGGCAGTCGGCATCCTCGCGGAGCATCTGACGGGGCAGGCCATCGACCACACGCGTCACATCCTCCTCGGAGAGGGCAAAGCGGTAGAGATCGATATCGACGTAGGGGCCCTGATCAGGAGGGAGTTTCACCGCAACCGCTTCCTGCGGCGGCAGCGCGGCGAGTTGGGGGCAGAAATCTGCCGGCACCCGTTGCGCTCGCATCGGCAGATACGGAGGCACCCACTCCCAGACAACGTCACCACCAGGGGTGATCTCGAAGATTCGCCCGCCGTGGCTCGAGGTGATGGCAAGCGTATCGCCGGGGAGCGCCTGCACGGTTCCGGCAACCGACGAAAAGAAGGAGTCCGAACCGTACTCCCATTCCACCTCAGTGCCGGACGGATTGATCGCCTGCACCAGAGTCCGACGGTAGCCGTTCACGCCCTTGGTACCGTTGTTGAACACCAGGATCAGACCCTCTCCGAGCCGCCCCTTTTCGATCATCGACGCCTCGTGCTGATAGTCGAGATCCTTCGAGTACTGCCAGACGACCTCGCCGTTTCTCTTGTCGACGATGAAGATCGCGTTCAGGTGGCGGGCACTGATTAGGATATTGCCTGGTCTAAAGCGGTCATCGCCGTCATCGAAAAACCGATTCGCGGGCAGTTCGTGGATCGAATTGAAGTGGGTGGGATCCTTGCGCTCGAGGTCCCAGGTCGGAAAGACCTCGACGTGGTCGATCGAACGCCACGACCACACCACTCTGCCCCGTCGATCCACCTCCTGGAGATACCCGGTGTGGTTTTCCTTGTCGCGCGCCAAAACCAGATAGTTGCCGTTTCTCAGGATGATCAGATCGTGGTGTGGAAAATCGTTCTCTGCCTCGAGCCGATAAAACCACTTCAGATTGCCATCCCAGTCGTACTCCTTGACGACATTGTCAGTTCCGATCACCGCCAACCGACCGTCAGGGCGAAGACGGGCACGCCCCACTGCGCGCACCTTTGGCCAGCTGTGGACGATGCGGCCGTTCATGTCGATGAGCATCGGAACCCGTCGCCGGTAGAGGACCAGCGAATAGCCGCCGGCCGATGCGTCCGGACGGTATTGCCGCACCCACGTCTCGGGCTCGAGGGTCGGCAGATCGAGGTGGATGTCGTCGTCCTCGACCGCAGCCTCGATGGCCACCATTTCCGCCGTCAGCCGTCGTTCCTCTCGCTGCTTCACCACCATGAGGGTGACGGTGACAACTATCGCAGCTACGACCACGAGGCCCAGGCGTCTCGGCATCATTTTACTCCAGGAGCCCCCGTCCTCATTCTGTGTCAGGAGCCGCGATGTAGCCCTGACGCTCGAGGAAGAAGAGGACTTCGCGGGTCGCCTCGGCCGGTGTCATGTCCGATGTATCGATCGCGACGTCGGCGTCGGCCGGCACCTCGTAGGGGTCGGAGATTCCCGTAAATTCTTTGATGATCCCTGCCCGCGCCTTGGCATACATACCCTTTCGATCGCGGGACTCGCAGACCTCGAGAGGCGTTGCAACGTGAACCAGCACAAAGCCGCCGCACGGCGCCACCATTTCGCGGACCTCACGTCGAACGATATCGTATGGCGCGATCGGGGCGCAGATCGCCACGCCGCCAGCGCGGGTGATCTCCGACGCGACAAAACCGATGCGACGGATGTTGAGGTCGCGGTGTTCCTTGGAAAATCCAAGTTCGGACGACAGATTCGTGCGCACCAGGTCGCCGTCGAGAAGGGTCACTCCCCGCCCACCGACCTCGAGCAGTTTGACGCGCAGGGCGTTGGCAATCGTCGATTTCCCGGAGCCCGACAGCCCGGTAAAGAAGACGGTGAATCCCTGCGATCCGCGAACCGGATGACGGCGTTGGAGCTCACGTGCTACCGACGGGTAGGTGTACCAGTCCGGAATCTCGCGGCCGTCGTCGAGGCGACGTCGAACCTCGTCAGCGGTCAGGCGCAGGACCCGGCCGTTTTCGGGCACCTCGTCCGCCGGAACAAACCGCCGGCGATCTTCGAGGAAGACCATCTCCTTTGCGGCGATCCACTCGACGCCGACCTCGTCTGAGGGTCGCGCCATCGCATCGCGCGCCCCGTCCGGTGTATAGGCGGGAGCACCAAGAGTGTCGAGCACGGTGCCCGAACCATCGAAATCCACCAGCAGCTGGGTGCACCCATAGTTCTTGTGCACGATGGCCTGCAGTACCGCCTCGCGCGGGCCGCCTCCACGGGGGGCCATCGGCAAGAGGTTGAGGCGGGCCATGAACTTGGCAAAATGCGGCATCAGCTCCTGATAACAGCGAATACGGGTGTAGTGGTCGGCGTCGCCCGGCTGGTTGAGCCCGACCATGGGGTGGAGGAGCAGGTTGGCGCCCGCCTCCCCAGCCGCGTCGGACATCATGGCGAGTTGGGCCCTGTGCACGGTTCGGTGGGTCTGAAAAGCAATCACTTTCCGCCAGCCCAACCGGCTGAACTTCCGCCGCAACTCGAGAGGAGTCAGCCTGAGTTCCCGATAGTCGTAGTGGACCGGAAGCTGGATCCCCTCCAACTTTCCCGCCACCGCCCACTCGCGGCTACGGTGGAGGTACTGGGCTACGCCGGAATGGTCGGTGTCGTCGGTTCCAAAAAGGGCGTGCACCTCCGCATTGCGATCGGGGCGCCAGATTTCGTCGACCGTCAGGGCGGCGAGCATCACGCCCTCTCCGTCACGCAACGCCAGAGAATCTCCAGGCGACAAGCTCTCGGCCGTTGCCTCCGAAACATCGAGGATCACCGGCAACGGCCACAGAACGCCGTTGCTGAGACGTGAACTCGCACAGACCTGCTCGTGGTCGGACGAACCCATGTATCCCTCGAGGGGCGAGTAACCGCCGTTGAGCAAGAGCTCGAGATCACACAGTTGGCGTGGATCGAGATCCATCGACGGCCAATCCCGCGACTGTTCGCGGATTTCAGCCGACCGGATGTCGCTCACCATGAGATCGACGAGCGTGGAACCGTGGGGTGGAATGAGGTTATCCAAAAATATCTCCGTCAAAATTGGCGCATCCCCTACTCAAATGGCCGAGATTGCGCGGCACCGATTCTAACTCGCATCCGGCGGAACGTCGATACTGCGGTCGACGATCAGATCGCACGTTCATCCGGGACCGGCAACCTCCACGTCGGTGTGTAGTCGAAGATCAACCGGGTCTGGATGTGATCGACCTCAGGACGGGTCGTAAAGGAATCGAGTGCGAGGTCCCGAAGGTGGTCCGAGTCCCGGACCGCGACGTGAACGAGAAAATCGTCACCACCGGTGACGTGAAAAACACTGCGCACCTCAGCCAGGTCGGCCACGTACCGTCTGAACGAGTCCACAATGTCCCGCGAGTGTCGGCGCAACCTGACCGCGATCATCGCTTCGAGCCCGACCCCCAAAGCGTCCGGGTCGACATCACAGTGATAACCGCGAATCACGCCGATTCTGGCCAAACGCCGGACCCGTTCGAGACACGTCGATGGGGCCACACCCACGAGTTCCGCCAGCCTGTTATTGGCCAGACGAGCATTATTTTGCAAAACCGCCAAAATAGCGAAGTCAATTCGGTCGAGGTGGTCTGAGCTTTTCATCAATCGAAGTATATTCGATTTCTTGATTTATACATGAATCTTCTCCTAGAATGACCCAAGGAAGAGAACAATAAACGAAAATGAGACCGAATAACGAATATGGTCTCGGCAGACACCGCCCCGGCGGGAGGAGGATCCATGAAGTTCGAACTGCTCTCCACAAGCGATCTCGCGGCGATTGACGCGCTGAAGAGCCACCATGGTGGTGCAAAGGCAATCAGCGACACCATCCGCCAGCGACGCGACCTGGCGACCCGCAAAAAGGTCCTCGCCGAAAAGGGGTTTGGTGAGATGATCGACGATGCCGAGAGGCTGGTTGGTCAATTCGCGAAGATCGAGGACTTCGAGACCACGATCGCGCCGGCCTACCGGAAGGACTTCGGCGTGGCAACCGCCCAGGTCTCCGGTTTTCAGGGCGCCGCAGTGACCAACCGCGCGATGCAGCGGATGGCCGAGAGCGCCGCGTCGGGTGAGCCCTGTTGGGTGCCATCCGAGTTCATTTCGGTGGTTGCCCTGACCGAAAACTATGTCTATTCCGGCGATCTGATGGCCACCCTTACGATGGCCGAGAACATCATGGGCGCCTCCAAGTTCTGCTCGACCAACCTCATCGGAATCCCGATGCCGGCCCACCGTTTCGCCACGCTCGAAAAGGTCACCGGCAAGACCTTCGAGACCCGCGACCTCGGCGACGGTACGGCTCAGATCATCCTCAAAAACATGGGCACCGCCTTTGGTAACCTCGGCGGCGTCGAGGTGGCCAACGACAATCACCTGGTCTACCTCGACGGCATCACCCGCGCCGCGCTCGAGACCGGTAACGACTTCTTCCTCAACCCCTCGTGGTCAACCATCGTCGCCGCTTGCTACTTCGGGCGCGACATCCCCAACCTCCAGTTCAAGGTCTCCATGCTGCTGTCAACCCAGAACCTGATGCAGTTCCGCCTGCTGCTCAACATCATGTCCGAGTACCTCCGCGATGACGGCACGACGCCGATCTACGAGGTCAACATCGGCAACGGCATGTCGCCGGAAAACTTCATCCTCTGCGCCCAGGAGCTCGAGCGGAGCGGGATCAAGGGCATGAGCCTGGCCGCGCACCTGCGGATCAACCCCGACCTCGGGATGCCGGACTTCGACTGGACCAACCACGCTTTCACGGTGCTGGAGAACGGCACCAATCTCACCTTCAAGTACGAGTCCGACGGCACCGCTCGCGAGCTAGACACCATGGGGGCCTACTTCATGCCCGAGGACGAACGTGCCGCGGTCGCCGACAAGATCGGCGACGTGATCTACTACAAGGGCCTGCGCGCCTCGAACGACGGCCGTGCAATGATGCGCCGCGGCATCCAGACCCGGTTCGGCGCCGCGTCCTATCGGGGCGAAGCCCCGGCCGACCCGGCCCGCGCCCACCAGGAGACCGCCGGTGCAATCTAAGGGAATGCTCATCGGGACGTGCCAGGCTGAAGCCTCGCTTTCAGGGATGTTCAGCCGGACGTGCCAGGCTGGAGCCTCGCTTTCAGGGATGTTCAACGGGACGTGCCAGGCTGGAGCCTCACTTTCAGGGATGTTCAACGGGACGTGCCAGGCTGGAGCCTCACTTTCAGGGGCACGAAGCGCGTCGACGTCGGCGAAAGCCTGGCACTCCACGGGTAGGACGATGAAAAAGCCATGCCCCCAAGAACGCTCAACGGGACTTGCCAGGCTTGGCCCTCACGTTTACGAACGCTCAACGGGACTTGCCGGGCTCGAGCCTCGCTCTCAGGGATGTTCAGCGGGACGTGCCGGGCTGGAGCCTCGCTTTCAGGGGCACGAAATTCGTCTCATTTGGCGGAAGCCGGGCACTCCACGGGTACACCAATGAAAAAGACATGGCACTCGAGATTCGCTGAAAACGTAAGAAACTTCCAAGGCTACCCCATCGGAAAAACCATCCAATACCTCACCGACCCGGAGATCATCTCGCTCGCCGGGGGCCTGCCCTCGCCCGAGGTCTTCCAACGCAGTCAGCTGCGGGCCGGAAGCATTCGTGACCTCGAGGCCAATATCGACCGCATCATGCAGTACTCGCCGATCCCCGGAGAGGCAACGCTGGTTGAAGCGGTGCTCGGTTTCCTCGAGCGCGATGACATTCACATCGACCGGGACAACATCGTCATCACAAGCGGCGGTCAGGCCGGTCTCGATCTCGCGGGCCGCCTCTTGCTCGAGCCCGGCAACGTCGTGCTGGTGGACCGACCGACCTTTGCCGGCGCCCTGGTCACGTTCCAGATGCAACGGCCCCTTTTCATTGGCGTGGATATCGAAAAGGACGGCTCCGACATCGCCGGCATGCGGTCCCAACTCGAGGATCTGGCCAACCAACAGAGTCTTCCGAAGTTCATCTACGTCGTTCCCGATTTTCAAAACCCCTCGGGCATCACCATGAGCCTGACCAAGCGGGAGGCGCTGCTCGACCTCAGCTATGAGTTCGATGTGCCGATCGTCGAGGACAGCCCCTACCGAGATCTCCGCTACCGGGGGGAAACCATCCCCGCCCTCTACGCCCTCGACCAGCAACGAAAGGGCGGCCACGTCATAGGCCTCTACACCTTCTCCAAGCTGTTTTGTCCGGGCATGCGTGTGGGGTTCAACATCGGGCCGGCGGAGGTC
>RCNF010001206.1_pt1 | contig 24676 bp, 23 predicted proteins | sample 2041311 | NCBI WGS metagenome assembly RCNF01 (sample SAMN09708228, study PRJNA481090) | Marine sediment metagenome, whole genome shotgun sequencing project. | biome: marine sediment; feature: ocean; material: sediment; isolation source: Sewage treatment plant 2 marine sediment (STP2) ... | reverse complement strand
AAATCATAGTTAAATCCATTTTCATACCAATAGAAGCCACTAAAATGTAAATAAAAACACTCCCTATTTTGCTGGAACCTGCACCTTCATAACTCCTTAGCTTTGTAAAGGATAACAGTATTGCAATAATTGTGGCCAAACTTATCAACCAAAAGAATTGCGAACTTAAAAAGGTAAAAATATTTTTAGTGGTGACATTTTGTATTCCGTTAACAAAATCATCAAAGAAGGCACTCAAATAACCAGCTCCAAAATGTGAAATACTAACAGTGCCAAATCCAATGGCAGCAATGATAATTAAATCTGACAAGCTCGGATTTCGCTCAATTTTTTTTGCATAGGTTGAAACTTTTTCTTTTAAAGTTTCAATTGCTGAATTATCTGCTTTTAACCATTTATCTATACGTTCTGATTTGCCTATACCCAATAATACAATGGCCATCCAGATATTTGCAATCACAATATCAACAAATACCATTCCACCATATAATTTCTGATTATAGCCGTAAATTTCCAACATTGCTGTTTGGTTCGCTCCTCCTCCAATCCAGCTTCCTGCCAAGGTAGCTAAACCTCTCCAAACCGCATCAGGTCCTGCTCCGCCAACAGTCTCTGGAGATACCATTGATATCAATAAAATAGCAATGGGTCCACCAATCACAATGCCAACCGTTCCTGCAAAAAACATAGCTAATGCTCTCCATCCAAGATTGAAAACTGCTTTTAAATCAATACTCAAGGTCATTAAGACCAAGGCAGCAGGCAATAAATATCGGCTCGACATAAAGTACAAATTGGATGAATGTTCTACTACTTCGCCAGCGTCGGATACTGTTTCCCACTCAGGAGCTATCAAGCCTAAGGTAGTAAATAATGCGGGTACCATATAAGCCATAAATAAGGCAGGGACTACAGTATAAAATTTCTTCCAAACTCCTTCTTTCTTCGAAGAAGTGTAAAAAATGAAACCTAATGCAATCATTAAAAGCCCAAAGACTATTGTGTCATTCGTAAAAATCGGTGCCGTATTCATTTAATTGTTTTAGGTTATTTATTATTAATTAAAATTGAATTTACTGTCCTACCAAAAATATGGCATTGCAAAAAACGAGTTTACCATTTTCCCAAAAACTCCTAAACAATGGGTTGTCTGCTAAATAAACCACCTCACCACTACCCTTCTTCTCAACTCCGAAAACCAATGACTTTTCTACATTTTTTAAAGCATTTACTCCTGTAAAACCGCTCACGAGATCTGATTTATTTTTAATAACACAAATGTTAACTCCATCTTTCAAATACGCATAATGATTGCTATTTAAACGTAGTGTTTTGTATTTATTTTTATACCCAAAACCTAATGGATGGGTATTATCCATAGAGGTATTAAAAACACTACCAGTAATTAAATTTGATACTGATTTACGTTCTAACTTATCATAAGCTTCTAGCTCTGATCGTTCTTTCCGTTCTTTTTCTTCTTTCTCTTTTTCTTTTTTTTCGTCGTCATCTTTAAATTTCGATAATTTAAAATCTTTACTATTTGCAAAAACCCCTAAAGCCCGATCAATAGCAATAAGCTTTCCTCCATTTTGTACCCATTCTTTAACAACGGTTAGTTTCTCTTTTCCTAAAATCTTATCGTAAAAACCACTTGGTAAAACTAAAACATCATACTTATTAAGATTTACTCTACTAAAATAATCAGTATCTAATACAGTTACCGGATACTGAATCTGTTGTTCAAAAAAGTGCCATATTTCGCCAAATCCTAATGAAGATACTCCACTTCCTGATAATATAGCAACTTTGGGCGGTTTTAAATAAGATACGGTTCTTGAACCAAAATCTTTTCCTTGTGTGACTAATCCAGAAGCTACGGCTGCTATTTCCCTTTTGAATTTTTGACTCGCCTCAGTTACGACCTTATTAAATTTATCGCCTAATTTTTCATTACCTCTTCTCGTAATAATTAGCGATCCAGCCTTAAAATCTTTCCCATCAATGGAGAATGGAGCCTTTGAAAAACGGACTTTTATTTTATGCTTTAACAAATAGCTCAAAAATGCAACATCATCTGTGCTATTCCATTTTGAAAGATATGCGTAAGGTTTAGCAACTCCAATTATTTTTCCTTCTGACATCTCATTAACATCAAGTTTAATGGGAACCTTTGTTGTTAAGGCATAGGCATCTAACCCTCTGCTATATGGAAGTGACCAGGCAGTAATATCATAAGTAATCGAATCACTCAGTTTTGCCTGAGGTTCAAAGAGTACCTTCACTAAATTTGATTTTGGCTGATTTGAATTGATCACTAAATCGTTATTCGTTAATTTAACCGTTTTAATTTCATTTTCTTGATAGCTAAACCCTTTAAGGGTATTGGCAGCTTTGGAAATACCATATTTTATTTGATGCCTGTCTAATAATTTCTTCAAACTTGTAAGTTTGTCTTTGTTATTAGAATAACGAATCACATAACTCCTATACTTTCCTACAGGTGTATTCTTTGCTTTATTAAAATAAGAAGCAAACTCTTTTTTTAACCTTTCTGAATTAAGCGAAGAAATTTCAATAGTAGACAAGCTAGTAGTAAAATGATGAGCAATCCTATCTTTTAATGTGAGTATGTCTTCATCAGTGGTTTTAACACCTAAACCTGCTCTACCGCTCCCACCTTGTTCATAGGTCATTCCTATGGCACCATTAAATGTTGGGTAAGTATCTCCATAACTTGGATATAACAAATCAAAATATTCTTTAGTAAAATATAGCCAACCTTTATTATCAAAATATTTAGCGTTATTTTTTCCTATAGTTACTTGAAATTCTCTCTGGAAATCACTAACAACCTCATGATATGGTTCTGCAGCCGGTGCAAAATAATAAGGAGCATTAATACCCTGCTCGTGAAAATCAACATGGACGTTTGGTAACCATCTATTATATTCAACCAACCGCTTTTGAGTTTCGATCTGTGTAGCCCAGGCCCAATCTCTATTTAAATCAAATAAGTAATGATTTGTTCTTCCTCCTGGCCACGGTTCGTGATGTTCTTTAGAATCTGTATTGATATTATATGGTGAATTTTGGTTCTGATTATACCAATTAACATAGCGATCTCTACCATCAGGGTTGATGCAAGGGTCGATTATAATAACTGTGTTTTCTAACCATTTTTTAGTTTGAGTATTAGCTGGATTAGTTAATTCAAAGAGCATTTTCATTGCAGCCTCAGTACTTGAAGCTTCGTTACCATGTACATTATAGCTTAGCCAAATAATAGGCATATCAACAGCAGCATTACCTTCAATTACACCAGCAGATTTAAGATGACCAATGCGAATATCTTCAAGTTTATTAAAATTGTTTTGCGAAGTAATTACAGCAATATATAGAGGCCTTTTCTCATATGTTTCGCCGTATTTAATTAGTTTTATATTGTTATTTGTACTGGCAATATGTTGAAAGTATTCAACTACCTTATGATGTCTTGTAAAACGATCACCTAATTCATACTCCAAAAAATCTTTTGGAGATTTTGTTTGTGATAAGGAAGAAAAGGAAATAAAAAAAATACTTATTAAAAGTAAAAATATTTTCATTGAGAAGATTTTATTAATATTCAAATATATATAAAATAATAAAGATGGCTTAGTTGCCATCTTCATTTTCATCTTCTCTTTTTTTAGGTTGTCGTTTAACCTTTTTAAGACTTTCATTGAGCATCCACTCAATTTGACCATTGGTACTGCGAAATTCATCCGCAGCCCATTTTTCAATAGCCTTGAGTATATCTTCATTTATACGTAATGCAAATGCTTTTTTCTTTGCCATTATTAAATTGTATTCACAAATTAATTTTTAATTTAATTTATATTTATAGGATTCTAATGTTCTTTTAACCATCTCTTCTTTTTGAGTTCCTAATAAGAACTTTTTCCCATTCTTCAATTCTAGCTGAATACCTTGATTACCACGTATATTTAAGGCCTTACCTTTGCCTCTACCAAACCCACTTCTATATCCCCAGCCTCCATATTCTCTTAATGGGTTGTATTTTCTAACAAAGCATGTAGAAATATTACTCCAAGGAATAAACTTTTCATTAAAGTTAATTGGAAAAAACTGATAATAAATTCCGTTTTCATCTATTTTAGTTCTTAGTCGTATAGATAAAATCAACATTGTGACAATTACTATAGCCACTAATGAAATAGTAATACCCGTTAAAGTTTCTTTATCACCATTTACAAAATCATCTGAATTAAATATAAAGGGGATAACCAAAGAGATTAAAGGAATGGCCAAAAGTAAATATAACCACCATTGATTAAATCGTTGTTCTTCAACAAATACTTTCATTTATAGTAAGTTTATTAAAAGTCCGATTACAGTCATTAACATTGAAATTAATACAAAAATCATCAGCTTTATTTTATTCTTTAAAAATATTCCAAACATATTATCTGTTCTTATCACGTTCTAATATAACTTTAGAAAAATCGCCATGCCCATTACCAACTGCACTCTTCACTTCCCAACCGTCTCTTGCAAATTGGTTAATTATGTCTTCGAAATCAGCATCTTTTTTCCAAAGGCTTTTTTTAATAATTTTATACTCTTTCATCTATACTCATTTTTAGGTTAAAGTCCCTGCATTTACAACAGGAGTAGCATCTTTATCAGAACATAAGATAACCATCAAGTTGCTTACCATTGTAGCTTTACGATCTTCGTCTAGATCTACTATTTCTTTTTTTCCTAATTGATTTATTGCCATTTCAACCATACTTACTGCCCCTTCAACAATTTTATGTCTTGCAGCTACAATTGCAGTAGCTTGTTGGCGTTTTAACATGGCATTCGCAATTTCTTGTGCATAGGCCAAATAGCCTATTCTCGCTTCCAATACTTCAATTCCTGCAATAGATAACCGTTCATCAATCTCCTTTTCCAACGTTTCACTAACTTCATTTACACTAGATCGCAGAGTAATATCTTCAACGTGGCCTTCATCAGCAAAGTTATCATAAGGATACATACTTGCCAGCTTTCTAACAGCGGCGTCCGTTTGCACCCGTACAAAATTTTCATAATTATCTACGTCAAAAGCAGCTTTATAGGTATCCTGTACCCTCCAAACTAGAATTGTACTGATCATTATAGGATTTCCTAACTTATCATTTACTTTTAGGCGTTCACTATCAAAGTTACTTGCACGCAAGGAAATCTTTTTTTTGGTATAAAATGGATTAACCCAATAAAAGCCATTCTTTTTTACAGAACCAATATATTTTCCGAATAACAATAAGACTCTGGAGTTATTTGGTTGCACCATAATAAAGCCTGGAACAAGTAGGACTCCAAACAATATTGCAATTACAAACCAATTGATCTCGGTAGCAATAATGGAAGCGATTCCTCCGAAAAATAGAATTAAAAATACAAATAGCATAATATATCCATTTGCAGGTACTACTGTCGTTTCTTGTTTCATAAGTGTTAATTTAAATTGATATTATTTTGATATCACAAAGATATAACATATTTTTTGAAATTTCCAAATATTTTAACAAACTTATTTTTTAACTTAGCAAAAAATATTTCATCAAATGAAAGCAAGATTTTTATTATTATTTATCGGATTTTTAACATCATCACTAGTATTTGCTACAAAACCAGCATGGGGCCCAACGGGACATAGAACTATTGGTAAAATTGCTGAAAAGCATTTAACAAAAAAAGCAAAGCGTCAAATAAATGAGCTGTTAAAAGGTGAAAGTTTAGCGTTTGTATCAACCTATGGAGACGAAATAAAATCTGACAAAAAATATAATGACTTCTATACCTGGCATTATGTGAATATGCCATTAGATTCAAGGTATGAAGATTCAGAGAAAAACCCAAAAGGTGATCTAGTTACGGGCATAAATAAATGTATCTCAATACTTAAAAATGATACGAGCTCTTTGGAAGACAAGTCGTTTTATTTAAAAATGCTGGTACATTTAATAGGTGACTTACATCAACCGATGCATATTGGCCGAAAAGAAGATAAAGGTGGGAATACTATTCAAGTCCAGTGGTTTGGGAGGGGAACTAACTTGCACCGGGTTTGGGATTCAAATATGATAGAAGAATGGAACATGAGCTATTTAGAATTAGCCGATAACGCCGAAGACCTATCCAAATTACAGATTAAAGCCGTTCAAGAAGGTACTATAATTGATTGGGTGCATGATACTCACAAACTTTCTAAAATAGCCTATGAATCTGTTGAAATAGGTGAAAATTTAAAATACAGATATTCATATGACCATTTTGGCATAGTAAGAAAACAATTGCAAAAAAGCGGTATTAGATTAGCTAAATTACTTAATGATATTTTTAAATAGTGAGAAAGTTTGATCTTTTATTTAATAATGTATGGATTAAGGTTTTTATAATTTCTTATTATAAAATCCAATGCACTATCTAAAATATCTCCCATATTCTTAGATTTTTTAAAATTAATATCACCTGTTAACTCGTGTAATCCTATTCTCAGCTCATTAATTTTATCAGGAGTTGAAATGCTGTCATTACGCATACATTTTAATAAGTCATTAAGTCTTTTTCGGCTACTCGAAGCTCTTTTAGCTAATAATGACCTTTCTTCTTTTATATATTGATCTACAGACTCTTCTCGTAATAACTTTGCAGTCATTTCTACTAATTTATTATTCTCTTTTAAAAATTGAGGTTTATAAACTTTAGGGTTTCCTTCAAAACTCTGCTGATCAAAATCCATAGCTCTAATTCTATATTGAATTCTATCAAAATCATGTGTTAAAACCATTACATAATTGTATGAACGCATATCGCCCAATAAACGAACAAAACAACGTTCATTAAACTTCACAAATTCTTTAGCCAAAGCTCTTTGATCTTGATCAGAACAATTATCAAGATAGTCTTCAATAAAAATATCACCCGGTATTCCAATAATATGCTCCTCGATCAAAGTATCATCATGGACTAAAAAATTTATGTGGTTTGGAGATAACAAATGTTCTAATTCCAATCCATATATTCTGCTTGCGTCGGCTTTTTTTACATATAAAAAAATGTAATTATCATTTAAAATATTTCGTACTTTAACCCGAAATGGCTTAGAATTTCCGAACGTACAAAAATCAATACTGTCAATATTTAAAAAAGGTAAAATTGTATCACTGCCATCAGAGTGTAAAATGGTATATACTTTTTTTAAACTATGCTCAATTTCTTCCCGTTCGTGTTCGGCAAAATATGTACTAATCCACAGCGTATCATTCCCTTTTTCATCATAGATCTCAATGGCCCCCTGAAAGCGTAAAAGGTCATCATAAAAAATAGGAATTTTAATTTTTCTACCCTGCTTGGATAAATATTCAGACAACATTTTTGTTATTGGAAAGGCAGGTTTTTTTTTAGATATTAATTTTTCATTCATACTTAAATATAATGAGTTTAAAGATAGAATGATTTCATGTATTAAAAAAATACTTTAACAAGTCATCCAATTAAAATAATTTTATTACATTAACGTTTATTCCATAACTTAAAAGAATTGACAAAATGAGAATCATTCGCTATACAAAGCTTTTTATTTTAGTTTTATTTATTAGCCTTTCAACAATTATGAATGCTCAGATAGAGTCTGATCAAATGCCTGACGGGTTTGTAGATGCTAAAGAAATTATGCCAAGTTTACGTACAGATATGAGGTATTATTCTACTAATAATTTTATTGGAGAACCAATTGATGGCTATAATAAACCAAAATGTTTTTTAACAAAAGAAGCTGCGACGGCCTTAAAAAAAGTTCAAGATGAATTTGGGCGACTAGGGTTCGGGTTATTAGTTTTTGATGCTTATAGACCACAACGTGCTGTGAATCAATTTATTAGATGGTCTAAAGACACTACAGATACAAAAATGAAAGAACAGTTCTATCCAAATATTAATAAGAAGGATATATTTGAAGAAGGATATATTTCTGAAAAATCAGGACATAGCCGTGGTAGTACGGTAGATATTACTATTGTATCTCTTAGAACGGGACATATTTTAGATTTAGGGGGTCCTTATGATTATTTTGATGAAAAATCTTGGGTAGATTATAAAAATATCACTAAAAATCAACGCGCCATTCGATTAATGCTTCAAAGGCGTATGTTAAAACATGGATTTAAATATTATCCAAAAGAATGGTGGCACTTTACTTTAGCAAAAGAACCATATCCGGAGACTTATTTTGATTTTCCAATTGAATAAAAAAAAACGCAACCAAAAGGTTGCGTTTTACATTTTACTTTTAATTTACACAACCGATCTTACTTCATTAACTCAAAACTTCTCTTGATAAATTTTGTCATATCCTCACCCTGCAATAAATTTTGAGAAAGTTTAGCTAAATCTAATGCCTGGTTAACATATTCTGTACGTTTCCCTTTTGCTTTCATAATTTTTTGCATCAAGTCATTATTTGTATTAACCACTAGGTTATACATTTCCGGAAAATTACTCATTCCCATCATACCTCCACCACCAGTAGCACTCATTTCCTTCATTCTTCGCATAAATTCAGGTATCGTAATAATAAATGGATTCGCGCTTGAATCTAATGCTTCTAACTGCACGGTATATTTTTCTTTGGGTACAATACCTTCAACAATCTCCTTTAATTTTCCCTTCTCATCATCAGATAGTTTAGAGATCTGCTCGTCGTCCTTCTTAATTAAATTATCCATAAAATCGGCATCAACCCTAGCAAATTTAATTTTCTCGTTTTCTCCTTCTAACTTCTGAATTAAATGTGAAACAATAGGTGAATCTAGCAGCAAGACTTCATAACCTTTTTCTTTTGCTTCTTGAATATAACTATGTTGTTCTTTTTCGTTTGTTGTGTAGAGTAAAACCAAATTTTCGTCCTTATCAGTTTGCAGGTCTTTTACTTTGTCCTTTAACTCATCAAAAGTAAAATATGTCTTATCTACTGTAGGAAATAAAGCAAATTTCTGTGCTTTTTCAAAAAATTTAGGTTCAGATAACATTCCGTATTCGATAACGATTTTGATATCATTCCATTTCTTTTCAAATTCTTCTCTATCATTTTTAAATAATGATTGAAGTTTATCTCCAACTTTTTTAGTGATATAAGAAGCAATTTTCTTAACAGCGCCATCAGCTTGCAAATAACTACGCGAAACATTCAAAGGAATATCTGGTGAATCAATTACCCCTCTAAGCATTTGTAAAAATTCAGGTACAATCCCTTCTACATTATCGGTTACAAAAACCTGATTTTGATATAATTGAATTCTGTCTTTTTGAATGTCTAAATTGGTAGTTAACTTAGGGAAATATAAAATTCCTGTTAAGTTAAATGGATAATCAACATTCAAGTGGATATTAAATAACGGCTCCTCAAACTGCATTGGATATAATTCTCTATAAAAAGAATTATAATCTTCATTTTTTAAATCTGCAGGTTGTTTTGTCCAGGCCGGATCAGGGTTGTTAATAATATTATCAACTGTTATTTTCTTTTGTGGTTCGGTAGTTTCTTTACCTTCCTTATCTTTAGTTGTTTTTGGCTTATGATTTGGGTCATCAATTTCTTTAGTCCCAAATTTTATCGGAATAGGCATAAACTTATTGTATTTCAACAATAATTCACTTATCCTACTTTCTTCTAAAAACTCTGTAGAATCATCGGCAATATGTAAAATGATTTCAGTACCTCTTTCTTTTTTATCTGCTTTTACTAATGTAAATTCAGGCGAACCATCACATGTCCAACGTACTGCGTTTTCTTTTTCTACATGAGATTTTGTAACAATCTCAACCTTATCAGCCACCATGAAAGCAGAATAAAATCCAAGACCAAAATGACCTATTATTCCTGCCCCATCCATTTTATCTTTATACTTGTCTAAAAACTCCTCTGCCCCTGAAAATGCAACTTCATTGATATATTTTTCTACTTCTTCTTTAGACATTCCCAAACCCTCGTCAATAATATAAAGTTTTTTTCCTTTTTTATCGATTTTTACTTCAATTTGAGGATTACCATAATCAACTTTGGTATCACCAACGGTAGATATGTGTTTCAATTTTAAGGTCGCATCAGTTGCGTTTGAGATCAATTCTCGTAAAAATATTTCGTGATCAGAGTACAAGAATTTTTTAATAAGTGGAAATATGTTTTCAACTGAAACGTTTATTGTTCCTTTTGCCATAATATGTATATTTAATTAATCTTTAGTTCTATTACCTTAGTCAAAAAAAATACCAAACATTATAAAATGACAAGATGTCATAGAAAATTTGCAATTCATCCAATTTTATCAATATTACAATGCGATTTGTTATTCAGTGCATAATAAATTTAATTATATTTGAAGTAGAAATTTCAACAAAAACAAAAAATGTATAATTCGAAAATTACCGGACTAGGCTTCTATGTCCCTGATAATATTGTTACTAATGATGATCTTGCAAAATTTATGGATACTGATGATGAATGGATCCAAGAACGTACGGGCATAAAACAGCGTCATTGGATACCTGAAGGCAGTGAGGATACTTCTGCCGTTATGGGTGCAAAAGCAGCTAAAATTGCAATAAAACGCGCCGGGTTGACTAAAAATGATATTGATTTTATTGTTTTTGCCACCTTGAGTCCTGATAATTATTTTCCAGGATGTGGAGTTCAAATCCAGGATATTCTAGAAATGGATACTATCGGAGCCTTAGATGTTAGAAATCAATGTTCAGGATTTGTGTATGCACTCTCAACAGCTGATCAATTTATTAAAACCGGTATGTATAAAAACGTTCTAGTTATTGGTGCAGAATTCCATTCTAACGGATTAGATAAGACTACACGAGGTAGAGGTGTAACGGTAATTTTTGGTGATGGAGCAGGCGCATGCGTATTATCTAGAACCGAAGAAAAAAATAAAGGGATACTATCCTCACATCTTCATAGCGAAGGTAAATATGCCGATAAATTGGTGGTAACATCGCCAAGCATTAAACATTGGGTGCCAGAAATAATAAATAATTCAAAAGAAGAAGATATTTCTTATTACCCATATATGGATGGCACTTTTGTTTTTAAACATGCTGTTGTTCGTTTTAGTGAGGTCATTATGGAAGGACTGACAGCAAATAATCTATCAGCGAGTGATATTGACATGTTTATACCTCATCAGGCAAATTTACGGATCTCACAATTCGTGCAACGTAAATTTAATTTGAGTGATGACCAGATTTATAGTAACATTATGGAATATGGAAACACCACTGCCGCCTCAATTATTATTGCCTTAACAGAAGCCTGGGAAAAAGGGAAAATTAAAGATGATGATGTGGTTGTGTTGGCTGCTTTTGGAAGCGGTTTTACCTGGGGAAGTGTTATAATTAAGTGGTAAGAGATATTAAAAAAAGCCTGCAGATGCAGGCTTTTTTTAATATTCTATTTTTGAGAGATAGCCTAGTTTGGTTTTCCAAATTTCTAACTGACTATTATAATTATCAATATTTTGATGAACATTCTTTAAAATAGGATTATCGTCATCCGCATTTGAAATAAAACTAATGTTTGTTTCTAACTGTTGTATTTCTCTTGTAAGTTCATCAATTTTTTTTCTAACAAATAATTGCTCACTATCCAGTTTACGGAAATTTTTATGTGAAAGATAATTATTAACTATATTTTTAAATTTTAATAGCGCAATTTCTTTTTCATCCAAGTCTAATTTCGAGTATAAACTATTTAAGGTTTTATTAAACTTAATTTCAATGTGATGCATATTATTAGGTAACCTACCAAGTTTATGCCAATCTTCTACATATGTATTCAGAACTTCTAATGTCAACACGTCATTAGCTTCTGATTGACTTTTAAGATTTTCTAACAATTCTTTCTTTTTGTTAATTCCAGCTACCTGGTCTTTGTTGGCTTCATCTTGAACACCATGTAAACGATCAAAGTAAAAATTACAAGCATCTTTAAATTGCTTCCAAATTTTATCAGAATATTTTCTAGGTACATGACCAATGGTTTTCCACTCCGCCTGAATTTGTTTCATTAACTCTGTAGTTGTATCCCAATCTTCACTTTCTTTTAAAGACTCAGCTCTTTCTACTAAAGCATTCTTCTTATTAAGGTTATCTTGTTGGCCCTTTTTAATTTCTTTATAAAATATGTTTTTAATATGATTAAAATTACGTGTAGCTTCTTTAAATTCTCTCCATATTTTATCATTTTCAGCTCTCGGCACTGCACCTATTTTAAAAAATTCCTGACGTAAGATCTCTAATTCCTTAATTTTTTGCTGCCAAACTTTGTGAGAATCAATCTTTTCTGTAACTAAATTTGCTATCTTATTAATAACTTCTCTTTTATTAACAACGTTATCTTCATATTTAGTCTCTAGAGATTTTTGTAAGTCATGTCTTTTATCGTGAATTGTTTTAGTTGCTTTGCTAAAACGCTCCCAAATCTCTTCACGATGTTCTCTACCAACAGGACCAATATCTTCTTTCCACAATTTATGTAATACTTGTAATTCTTTAAAAGCTTTACCCAAATCACTACTAATTGCCAATTCCTCAGCCTTTTCAACCAATTTTAATTTTTCTTCATAATTATGCTTGAAGTCTAAATCCCTTAAATCATTACTAAGGTGTAATAAATCATAAAATCGCTCAACATGATGATGATAAGTACGCCAAGTATCATTGTATTTTGTTCGTGGAATATTACCAATGGTATTCCATTTTTGCTGAATTGCCTTGAAGTTTTGATACATAGTTGACGACTCCGCATTGTCAATTAAATCTTTTAATTCATCAATGAGCAATAACTTTTTCTCTAAGTTATTCTTTTGCTCCTCCTCTATTTGTTTATAATAATGTTGACGCTTAGTTTTGAATTCAAAAAGTAAGTCATTATAAACTGATTTTATTGGATTTGAATAATGAAAGTCAATTTCGTTTCCACCATCGGCTATGAACACCTCTTTATTTCGCTGTAATAATTCTCCGAACTTTTGATTAAAACATTGTTTGATTTTTTCTATTTTACCTTTAATAGAAGGTATCGAATCTTGTACTAATAGTTTTTGAAATTCTTTAACTAATTGTTCAAGATCTAAACTGTCGTAATCAATTTTTTCAATAATTTTATCTTCATCACTATCTTTCTTATCAACAACTTTTTTATCTGAAGCTACATCACTAGCTACTTCAACAGAATCTTCATTATCTACATCAGTATCTTCTCCTTTATCCAAGATTTTATCCTTGGATACTTTTTTATCTGAAGCCACATCACTAGCTACTTCAACAGAATCTTCATTATCTACATTAGTATCTTCTCCTTTATCCAAGATTTTATTCTTGGACACTTTTTTATCTTTAAGGTTTTCATCTACTACTTCCTCTTTATCAGAATTAGTAATAATTGCTGCTTTTTTTTCAGAATCATTTATTAAACTTTCTTGCTTCTTTTTATATCCATCAGAAGGCAACGAATTTTCTGATTTTTGATTTTCAAATTGATCAATTTCATCAGTACTATCGGTTACTTCAGATTTGTCAATTTCAGGTTTTGACGTGGAGTTTTCTGTAAGCTTTTCCGAATTTAAATTATCTGTTTTCTCGTCTAACATTTTATGAATGTTTAAGGTCCCACTTTTGATATAAAAGTCTCGAAAGATACTAATAGCTTTGCTAAATGCAAAACGTATTTAAAAATAGATGGTTATTTTAAGAATTAGTTGCGTTCTTTCATGAAAAATTCCAAATTCCAAATTTCCCATGATTTTTCTGCTTGTAACTCTAACATTTTTAAGCCATTATGAATAGTAGCTCCTCGTTTTTCACCCTCACACAAGAATCTGGTTTTGGCCGGATTATAAATAAGGTCATATAATAAATGTTTTTCTGATAGGAATTGATAGGGTAAATCAGGAAATGTATCAACCTCCGGAAAGGTTCCTAATGGGGTACAGTTGATAATTATCTTGTAATTTTTTAAAATATCTTTGGTAAGATCCCGATATAATATTTGATCATTATTAGGATTTCTTGAAACTACTAAATAATCAATATTAAGTTTTTGAAGTACGAACGCAACCGCTTTCGAAGCTCCTCCAGTGCCTAGTACTAAGGCTTTTTTATGGCACGTTTCTAATAATGGCCTTAGAGATTCTTCAAACCCATAAACATCTGTGTTAAAACCTTTTAATTTATTATTTTTTATTATTTTAATTGTATTTACAGCACCTATTTTGAGCGCTTCTTCATCTATTTCATCTAAAAAATCTATAATTTTTTCTTTATAAGGAATAGTAACATTTAGCCCCATTATATCCTGGTCAATAATATTGGGAAAATCCTGAATGCTTTCAATATCATAAGTGTAATATTCATGATTCTTCAAGCCTAGAGTTTTAAACTTTTTTGTAAAGTAATTTTCAGAAAAAGAATACGAAATATTTTTACCTATTAAACCAAATTTATGCATGATCTTTTGATTTTTTTCCATAATGATCAATCAGTAAAAGAATACCTATACCAATTAAAATAAAGATAACGGCCACCCATGTTTGAGTCTCTGAAATATCTGGCAAATAACGCTCGTAATTCTTTAATATTTTTTGACCGGTTGAGTCAAGCAAATACCTACCGTTTTCTAATTTATATATAGCTCTTTTCCAAGGCCAGACGATCCCTAAAGAACCACTAATAAATCCGATAATTATAGCCGTAACCAATTGATGCCACCGTTTTAAAACATAAGCTAAAATTTGAGAAGTAAAAACTAATCCAAATGCTGAACCAAAACCGAATGAAGCAACTATTTTAAGGTATCTGATCCTTATGTGATCTTGTAAAAAATCAAAATTACCTGAAAAAACATCCAAAATCGTTTTATACAACATGTTTACAGAATCAACCAGCAGTAAAACATAATTGCCCATTAATATCAATATAAATGATCCTGACAAACCCGGTAAGGTCATCCCAGAAACTCCTATAATTCCACAAAAGAAAACAAACCACAAATTGTCATTTTCTTTAGCCGGATTCAAAAAACTAATTCCTAGGCCTAAAAGAATTCCAATAATAATTCCAATAATATTTTTAATCTGCCAATCATTAAATTGTTTGCCTATATAATATATTGAACCGATTATCATTCCGAAAAATGAACTCCACACATAAAGTTCATAATTTTTAATTAAATAATCCAATATTAGTGAGACACTAAAATAACTAAAAATACTACCTGCAAAAATCAATATTAAAAACTGGGCATTTGTGTATTGATAAAAACTTTTAAACCGTCCGTTAAACAATAATTTAAAAGCTTTACCATTTATTTTTTGCAAGGAATAAATCAGTTCTTCATAAAACCCAGTAACAAAAGCAACGATACCTCCTGAAACTCCTGGTACTTTATTAGCCGTACCCATAGCCAACCCTTTTATAAAAAGAAAAATTTTATCACTAAAAGTTCGTTCTTGAGCCATATTAAATCGCTTTAACTTTTGCTGATTTTTCCAATAAAAGAATAACAATAAACCCAATGATTGCCAGAAATAAAGCCCATCCTAATTGAGGGTCACCTTGATATGACATCGGTGATATACTATCTTCTTGTAATATTTTTAACTTCCCATTGATCATTTCCGATTCAATAATTTTTTTCCAAGGCCATATTTTATTCAGCGAACCAAATACAAATCCAGTTAAAACAGCCAACGTTAAATTATGATATTTGTCAAACAGCCATTTTAATATACGTGAAAAAGATAACAATCCAACGATAGCACCAGTAATTAGTAGAAATATGGTTTTAAGGTCTTTATCATGTAAAGCGTCTAAAGCAGGTTTATAGGCTCCTAATAACAATAAAATAAATCCCCCAGATATTCCTGGTAATATCATAGCACATATAGCTAAAGCACCTGCAAAAAACATAAACAAGCCCGAAGATGAACTGGATACCATAGGTGGTAAAATAGTTATATAGTAGGCAATTGAAGCGCCTGCAATTAAACCTATAACGGATAAAAAATTCCAGTTTTTAATTTGTTTAGCAATATAGATAACACTTGCAAGCACTAAACCGAAAAAGAAAGACCAAACCATGATGGGTTTATTTTCTATAGACCATTTAATCAATTTTGCAAAAGAAACGATACTTATACCTATCCCTAACAGTAAAGAAATTAAAAAATTACCATTAATTGATTTCCACATGGCTTTGACACCATTGTTTTTGAGAATTTTAAGAGTATTAAAATTAACGGAGTTGATCGTCTCAAGCAATTCTTCATAAATACCGGAGATAAAAGCAATGGTGCCTCCTGATACACCAGGAACAACATCTGCAGCACCCATAGCCAACCCTTTTAGAAAAATTATCAAATAGTCAAGAATTTTACGCGTCATTTACTTAGAATTAGTGTCCAAAGATAATGAAAATGTAAGAAGCTTTTAACATCAATTGTATCATTGAAATTTTTGTACATTTGTGTGTTATTATAATAAATTTTTAGCCCAAATTGAATCCCTAGAATTATTAATTTAATAGATGATCTATCGCTTAAATTACTAAAAAACAACAATTGAATATCAAAGCCAAACTTTGCATTGTAGTGCCCTGTTATAATGAAGCAAAGAACTTTGCTTTAAAAGAATACTATTCATTTGTTGAAAAACATTCAGAAGTTTTAATTTGTTTTGTTAATGATGGATCTACTGATAATACTTTACCCGTCCTTAACAAGTTGAAAAATAGTTTTCCAAATCGTATTAGTATAATATCCTATAAAAAAAATAGAGGAAAGGCAGAAGCAGTAAGAGAGGGATTTCATTATTGTCATAAAAATTATGACTACCTAAACATTGCCTATTTAGATGCCGATTTGGCTACTACTTTAGAAGAATGTACTGAATTATCTGCACAAATTGTTGGTGAAGTAAATTTCGTTTTTGGGTCTAGAATAATGAAAATAGGTTCAACCATAAAACGTACATCAAAGCGATTCTTAATTGGCAGGATCATAGCAACCTTTATTTCTAAAATACTAGATTTAAAAGTATATGATACACAGTGTGGTTGTAAAATTTTTACAAAAGATCTTGCCGCTCAATTATTCAGTGAAAGATTTATTTCTAAATGGTTGTTTGATGTAGAGTTATTTAAAAGGATGTTAGCAATTTACGGTAAAGAAACTGCGCTTGAAAAAATGATTGAAATTCCATTAAAAAAGTGGATAGACAAAGGAGATTCCAAAGTTAAATTAACCTATTTCTTTAAACTATGGATCGATTTAATAAAAATTAATAATGCTTATAAAATTAAGTAATTTATTGAATACGATATAATATTTAAGAAATGAAAAAGTTCCAAAAAAATCATATTATTATTGTTGCCTCTATTATTCTACTCCTAATTTTTAGATTTTTTTTAACGGGATTCATACCATTATTAGATAAGACTGAAGCCAGATATGCAGAAATAGCTAGACTAATGTATGAAACCAATGAATGGATTGTTTTACAAATAGATTATGGCATTCCATTCTGGGCGAAACCCCCTCTTTCAACTTGGCTGTCTGCTATTAGTATAAATTTGTTTGGTGTTAATGAAATAGCAAGTAGATTACCTTCATTTTTGTTGTGCATTGTCATTTTGATAATTTTAGGGAAATCAGTAAAGAAATCAGGATCTTCTTTCTATTTACCGGCTTTTATCCTGTTAACTACACCCGAATTTTTAATTCACTTGGGAGTTGTTTCAACCGACGTTACATTAACTTTTAGCTTAACCTTAATCATGCTTTCTTTTTGGAAAGCAATGACAAATGATAAGAAAACATATTGGAATTACCTTTTTTTCTTCGCCGTAGGTTTGGGCCTATTGAGTAAAGGACCCATTGCTATTATATTGACCGGCCCTCCAATTTTTATTTGGTGTCTCTTAGATAAAAAACGATGGAAGCAAGTTTTTACAAGGCTGCCTTGGTTAATTGGACTTCTAATAACAGGAATAACTGCAATTCCTTGGTATATTTTAACTGAAAAAAAGACTCCAGGTTTCATAGATTATTTTGTTGTTGGAGAACATTTTAAACGTTTTTTAGATACAAGTTGGAAAGGTGATCTGTATGGATTTGCCAAAACTCAACCTATTGGAATGATCTGGATATTCTTGTTCATTTTTGCTTTTCCTTGGATACAGATTTTATTCGTAGCATTATGGAAAAACAGAAAAAGTATTTTTAACGATAATTGGATTTCTTTTTTGGTTTTGTGGTTATTCTGGATACCAGTATTTTTTACATTTACAAAAAGTGGCCTTCATACCTATATTCTTCCGTCAGTAATACCTATGGCCCTTTTACTAATATTTTATTGGGGAGAATTTAAAGAAAAAGTACTTTTAAGAATAGGCCTGGTATTTCCGACTCTTGTTATATTAGCTTTTTTGGGGCTTTTGTTTTCTGGTCAATTTAAAACACTTATGAATACTGATAAATTCCTTTTAAAACACCAACAAAACAATATTGCTTCAGAACAAATACCTGTATATTATTGGTTTAACAAAACGTATTCTAGTCAATTTTACAGTTCAGGGAAAGTTCAAACCATTAAGAATTTAGAAGAATTAGATTCAGTAATGACTCATCAAGATTCTTTTTTATTTACAATTCTAAAAAAGAGAGAAAATGCAATCCCTGAAAAATATAAAAACAAATTTACTTTTTTAGAATCCAATCAAAAAACATCGATTTATTATTTTCAGAAAGAGTAAATCCGTGAGTTAGAATCCCTATTAAACAAAAAAATAGGCTAATCTTTAGTTCTGCTAAGAAGATCCTTAACACTATCAAGATCTAAGACCGAAGGATACAATTCTTTTACAATTGTATGGTGGTCATAATTTACTTTCAAAGCATTTTCTAATATTGGTAATCCCAATATTTCTTGCTGAGTTAATAGATACAAACCTGCCAAGCGATATTCTATTTCAACAAAATCCTCATAATACCCTTGTGCTTTTAAAAGAATTTTAATTGCGTCATTAAAATCGCCTAAAAAATGTAAAACATCTGTTAAAGCAACAAATACTTCTAAGGTGTATTTTTCTAAATCTAAGCAGTTTTGAAGGCCTCTTGACGACTCTTCATATAGATTTAATTTTAAGTTAATATCCGCATATTTTATCCAATATGCCGGATTTTTTTCATCTATATGAATGGCTTTATTAATAAAAAATAGTGCCTTTTGATAATTTTCATTTTTTATATACAGGTCGGTAAGAGCCAGCCATCCTTTATCAAGTAAAGGGTCCTCTTTAACTGTTTGGTTAAAATATTTTAAAGCTTCTTTATTATTGCCCAATTTTTCATAGCATTTACCTATTCTTAAGTAAGAAAAGGAAGTCCCCTCATCTAAATCTAAGGTAATTAAGTAATTTTCAATTGCATCCTCAAAGAGATTTAACTCTTCAAGCGTTTTCGCTTTTTCAAGATATGCACCAATAAAATATTCATCAATTAATATTGAATAATCAAAGGCCTTTAGTGCTTCAATATAATTCTCAACTATATAATGCTGTCTGCCCAATTGATGCCACGCAATTTCGCAATATGGATCTTTCTCGATATAATCTAACAAATAATCTATAGCCTCATGATTTTGATCCATCATATCAAAACAATAAATTACATTGTATAAAGATGAATAATCATCATATTCAACTTCTAAACACTTTGCAAAGTTTAAACGAGCTGTATCAAATTCTTCCAAATATAAATACTCCATGCCAATTAATGAACGCACATCAACCTCATCTTCAGTATATAATAATGCAGTATTTAATGCTTCTATAGCTTCTTTATGCAAATCCTTTTTTGATAATAATGTAGCTTTATGTAAGTAAACCACATCATTTAGCGGCTCTTGCTTTTCTAAATCTTGTAATAATTTTTCGGCTGGGTCTAACTTATCTTCGTATAATAAAACCTCGATGTTAGCTAATTTTAACGTTACTGAAGCTGGGTGCTGTTTTAGGCCTAAGTCCAATGCTTTTTTTGCCAGTGACATTTTACCAACATTCATGTAATGCAAAACGATTTCTTCAAATTCTGAGGAGTCGAAAAAATATACGCTATTTGTTTTTAGCATAGATTCAAACTTCGAAAGTGGCAAATGATCATCATCTGCGGAAAAAAGATGCATAAAATCAGGTTTTCTTACTGAAATAAAAATAGTCTAACTAAATTTTTGATTGCTGAAACACCCAAAATGTTGTTAACAATTTAATTAACATGCTATAACCCACTTAACTTATTAAAAAAAAATGTAATTTTGTATTCCAAACAAGGTTTGGTTGCTCTATGGCAAAAAAGACGTTACTTAACGCAAAAGATATCGACATCATTCTTCATCGGTTGGCATGCCAACTAATTGAAAATCACGATGATTTCTCTAATACAGTATTGATAGGCTTGCAGCCTCGAGGTGTTTTCCTGGCTAATAGATTGATACAAGTATTAAGAAAAAACTACAAGATTCAATCCATAAATATTGGTCATCTTGATATTACTTTTTTTCGAGATGATTTTAGAAGACGAGATGAACCTTTGGAGGCCAGTAAAACAACAATTGATTTTATAGTAGAAGACAAAAAAGTAGTTTTTATAGACGATGTATTATTCTCAGGCAGGAGTATTAGAGCTGCGCTAACGGCTGTACAGGCTTTTGGAAGACCAAAATCTATAGAATTATTGGTATTAATTGATAGACGTTTTAGCCGAGACCTACCAATACAACCAGATTATAAGGGAAGACAAGTTGATGTTATAAATTCTGAGAAAGTAATGGTTTCTTGGCAAGAAAATGGTGAAAAAGATGCCGTATATATTATAAGTGATAACTAAAATGAAACAATTAAGTGTAGATAATCTTTTAGGAATTAAATATCTTAAAAAAGAAGATATAGAACTTATTTTTGAAACAGCAGACCATTTTAAAGAGGTTATTAATAGGCCGATAAAAAAGGTTCCTTCATTGCGTGATATCACAATCGCCAATTTGTTTTTTGAAAATAGTACACGTACAAAACTTTCTTTTGAACTAGCTGAAAAAAGGCTTTCAGCCGATATTATTAATTTTTCTGCCAGCCAATCATCAGTCAAAAAAGGTGAAACTCTAATTGATACGGTTAATAACATCTTATCAATGAAAGTTGATATAGTTGTCATGAGACATCCAAATGTAGGTGCTGGTGTCTTTTTATCGAAACATGTGAATGCAAAAATAGTTAATGCGGGAGATGGAGCTCATGAACATCCAACTCAAGCACTCTTAGATTCATATTCTATTAAAGAAAAATTAGGCACTGTTAAAGGTAAAAAAGTTGTAATTGTTGGAGACATATTACACTCAAGGGTTGCTCTTTCAAATATTTTCGCTCTGCAACTTCAGGGTGCCACAGTGAAAATTTGCGGACCAACAACGCTGATACCAAAATATATTACTAGCCTGGATGTTACGGTAGAAACAAACCTTAAAAAAGCATTAGAATGGTGTGATGTTGCTAACGTTTTAAGGGTTCAACATGAACGGATGGATATAAAATATTTTCCTTCTGTAAGAGAATATACTCAATTGTTTGGCATTAATAAAGACGTTTTAAGTGAAGTTGGCAAAGATATTGTAATCATGCATCCGGGACCAATTAACAGGGGTGTTGAAATCACCAGTGATGTGGCTGACTCGAATCAATCTATAATTTTGAACCAAGTTGAAAATGGGGTTGCTATTAGAATGGCTGTTATCTATTTATTAGCCCAACAAATTAAAAAATAATTATTAATCTTTATGATAATTGAAAAAACAGAACAAGCAACCATATGTAAAAGTGAAGAAAAATCGATCGAAAAATTTTTTACTGATTTTTCAAAAATATTTACTAATTTTAAAAACGAAAATATAATAATAGACATTTCTGAAAATCGAGGGGAAAAAACAGAAAACATCTTATTATTTTTACAATATTCAGAAATTCATAGAATGAATGGCATGTCTTTTGTAATAGTTTTTGACGGAGTTGATGTCGATGATATTCCAGATGAAATTATTACTGTTCCGACGCTTGAAGAAGCAAAGGATATAATTGAAATGGAGAATATTGAAAAAGATTTAGGATTTTAATACAAATAGCTTATGGTAAAAAAACTACTCTTATTTATTTTTTTGGTTTCAATTTATTCAACTGTTTTTTCACAACAGGATGAAAGTAATACTGTTGTGAAAGATTCCACAATGGTAATAAAAAATATTGTTGCCTCACCTAATCCATTTAGTGTTACTACAAAAATAAAATTCAACACCGGAGCTGTACATGAAATTGAATTTTCGGTTAAAGATTTAATTGGAAACGTAGTCTATATTAAAAAACACACGACTAAGATTGGGTTGAATACAATTGCTTTCTATAGAGACAAATTAGATTCAGGAATTTATATTTATTCTATTAAAACTAATAACGAGATTATTTCGAAACGAATTGTTGTTAAATGAGTATTAGTCTAACCATATTAGGTTGTCACTCGGCTACACCAAGGACTTTTGCTCATCCAACATCTCAGTTTTTAGAAATAAATAATCGGCATTTTTTAATTGATTGCGGGGAAGGTACCCAAACTCAACTTAGGAAATATAAAATTAAATTTTCTGCCATTAGCCATATATTCATCTCCCATTTGCACGGAGATCATTTTTTTGGACTGGTTGGTTTAATTTCTACATTTGGTTTACTAAATAGAAATAAGGATCTTCATATCTTCGGCCCAACTGGTCTTAAGGACATTATACAATTACAATTGAAAGTTTCAAAAACTTGGCTTAGCTATGATATTCATTTTCATGAACTGTGTAGCGAAAAAAGTGAATTAATTTTTGAAGATGAAAAGGTTGAAGTGTCCACTATACCCTTAGATCACAGAATTTATACCAATGGGTTTTTATTTAAAGAAAAAGAAGGGAAACGAAAATTAAATACCCAGGCCATTAAAGATAATCCTGAAATAGAAATTTGCGATTTTCAAAATCTTAAAGACGGAAAGGATTTTATAAAAGAAAATGGTGAACTAATCAAAAATCATATCCTTACCCATAATCCACTAAAGCAATTAAGCTATGCTTTTTGTAGCGATACAGCCTATAAACCAAGTATCACTTCTCTCTTTGAAAATGTTAATCTGTTATACCATGAATCGACTTTTTTAACAGATAAAATAGAATTGGCTAAAAACACCAAACACGCTACGGCTCAAGAAGCAGGTAAAATAGCGAAAAAAGCGAATGCTGGTAAATTGATATTAGGACATTACTCAAGTAGATATAATAATTTAGATATGTTTAAAGAGGAAGCTGAAACTGTTTTTGACGAGGTTATATTAGCCAAAGAAGGAAAAATAATTAAACTAGATAATAAGGTGCCTGATGCATTTATAGTTGCCAATCAAAATCAGTATTGACCTATTGTCAGCAAAACTAAAGTACAAGCAACTTCTACTTCAATATTATTGCTTTCTAATAATTCAATAAATTCTCTATTCTCAGTTCCCGGATTAAAAATTACCCGCTTAGGCTTTATAGAAATTATGTATTCATAATACTCTTCTTGTCGTTCTGGTTTTAAATATAAGGTAACTGTATCAATATCTTTTAACTCAGGATATCCAGTATCAATTTTAACGTTCTCAATATTTCCCTTTCTTAAACCAATCGCTATAACCTCGTGCTCGTTATTAACCAATTTCTTTATAGCAATATTAGAATATCTGTCTTCTTTTAAAGATGCTCCTAACACCAACGTTTTTTTACTCATTTACATAGGTTATTTTTATATGTGCAATTTGAGATTACAAATATATAAGCTTTACCATTATGGTGTATAGTAAATTTTGTCATCGTAATAAATCAAAGAGTCATCTATCATGCATTCATTAAATTATAAATCGAACTTTGTAATTCTGTCATACATAACATTTAACCATCAAAATTTGTACTAACTGCTTTTTTTTTGTGATATTGCAAGTCTGAAAATTAAAACCTAACCCAATTTATCATGAAGAAAAAATTTCTCTCATTTCTATTTTTAGCAACTCCATTGATGACTTTTGCACAAGAAGCCCAAGAAATGGGATTTGACGAAAGAATAGAAACTTGGTTTAAACCAATTTCAGACGCAGTAACTTCTATTGTTTTTTACCCAATAAATATTGTTGGTAAGGATGTTCCAATTGTTATAATTATTTTATTATTAGGAGCTCTATATTTTACTCTTTATAATAGGTTTGCAAACTTTACATTATTAGGAGTTGCCATAAGAGCAACTCGTGGAAAATACGATGAAATTGATCATCACGTTGCCGAAACAATTGCGGGAGATCCAACACCAAGTGAAGATGGAGATTCTTTTGAAACCATACAAAAAGAAGGAGTTATTGGAGAAGTTACACATTTTCAAGCTTTAACAGCAGCCTTGTCAGCAACAGTTGGTTTAGGTAACATTGCTGGTGTAGCTGTTGCAATTGCAGTTGGT
>RCNF010000283.1_pt1 | contig 24706 bp, 16 predicted proteins | sample 2041311 | NCBI WGS metagenome assembly RCNF01 (sample SAMN09708228, study PRJNA481090) | Marine sediment metagenome, whole genome shotgun sequencing project. | biome: marine sediment; feature: ocean; material: sediment; isolation source: Sewage treatment plant 2 marine sediment (STP2) ... | reverse complement strand
ATACGCTGGGATGCCGGCAGTATTTCAACAAATTCGCGATTGCCAGCCTGGAACCATGACCAGCCGTTCACAAGGTGGCGTATCAACGAGTGGGCCTTGTACTGGGTTAACACGCCCATCCGACGAATGCCGGAATTAAGGCAATTGGAAAGCGGGAAATCGATAATGCGGAACTTACCGCCAAAATGCAGGCCGGGTTTGGCGCGCCAGGAGGTCAGCTCGAACAGGCGCGAGCCCTGACCACCAGCGAGAATCAAGGCCAACGTGTCGCGGGTCAGGCGACTGATAAATCGTGCATCTTCCTTCTTACTGGCGTCTGGCATTGGTCAACTCACATGATAGTTTTGGATGGGCTGAGTATATCGCGCTCATTCGGTCAATGGCGCGCGAATTTCCTTGTCTGTGCGACCGACTTAGGCGTCGCTGCTGCGACCCGAGCTGGCCACCATTGCGGCGACCTGCGTATTCAGTTCGTCCGTCAACTGTGATTCGCGAATTCGCCAACGCCAGTTGTCGCTGGATGTGCCCGGTATGTTAAATCGTGCTTCGGATCCGAGCCCTAAATAATCCTGCATCGGAGCGATTGCGAGCCTGGCGTTCGTTGAAAACGCGGTCCGGATCAAGTCATTGTGAATGGTTTCAGGCGTGCCCTTTGTAATTCGCAATGCAGTTTCCTGGGTTGAGCGGATCGTTTCTTCGCTGCGCAGATCATCCGGGCTACCGAGAAACCAGCCAAGGGTCGTGTCATTGTCATGTGTGCCTGTGTAACAGACGCTGTTTTCGTCGATGCCAGTTATGTCGAATCCCTCGTCGCAAACATCGAATTGCAACACGCGCATGCCGGGCATTTGGTAGCGATGACGCAGGGCATCAACTTCAGGAGTGATGACGCCCAAATCTTCCGCAACGATAGGCAAGTATCCAAACGCATTTTGCATGGCCTCAAAAATTGCGGCACCGGGACCCGGCTCCCATGAGCCAATGCGCGCAGTGGCAGAATCAGCCGGGACAGACCAGTAAGCCTCAAACCCCCGGAAATGATCGATTCGGACAATGTCCACCAGATTGGTCGACGCCCGCAGGCGGTCAATCCACCAACGGTAACCATCGGCGGCATGCACGTCCCACGCATACAGGGGGTTGCCCCAAAGCTGTCCATCTTCGCTGAAGTAATCTGGCGGCACGCCAGCCACGTACTCCGGTCGTCCATCACGATCAATCAACAGAATTCCTGGATTCGCCCATGCATCGGAACTGTCGAGGGCGATATAGATCGGCATATCTCCAAACAACGTTACGCCGTGCTGATGCGCGTAGTCTTTGAGTTGCTGCCACTGGCGGTCAAACAGGAACTGGATGATTTTAATCGACTCGATTTGCGCCGCGGCCGTTGTTTCCAGTTCACGTATAGCGTCCTTGTCCCGATGCACATACCTGGGCGCCCAGGTGGGCCAGGGTTGCTCGTTGTGCTGAGTCTTGAGGATTCGAAACAGTGCGTAGTCGTGCAGCCATTTTGCATCATGCTGCTTGCCGAATTGTTCATAGGCTGATTGCAGAGTTTCGTCCGCAAGACCCAAAAATCGACTTGCGGCCAGCGAGAGCAAGCGACTCTTGATGGGAATCAACGCTCCGTAATCCACAAAGCCCTCGGGCAGCGACTTGAGATCCTGCACTTCCTCGTCTGAAAGCAGGCCCATTTCAATCAGGCTGCCAATATCAATCAGTAGTTCATTGCCGGCAAAGGTTGATAGCGGTTGATACGGCGAATCGCCATAAGCCGTTGGCCCGGTTGGTAAAAACTGCCAGACACCGAGCCGCATTTGCTGCATCGTGTCGATAAAGCGCCGTGCCTTGCGGCCGATCTCGCCAATGCCATAGGGCCCGGCAAGAGAAGTAATATGCAGGCCCACACCAGCTTGCTTGCCGGCTCGCATAAGCTCAGTTTTATTCTTATCAGTCATAACTCGCTTTTCTTGTGGGTGCCGTCTCGGCTTCCCCTGTTATTGTCATCAGGCGACTAAGCCATTGAGTTAATCGATCTTTCGCCTGGAAGTCTGACTCAGGCTAAAGCTGTTCGACGGCTAAGCCGCCTGAATCGCCGTCTTGCTACGTCGCAGCATGCCGACTGCGGCGTCTCCGAGGGCGAGTGCCAGCGCTACGTGCAGCGCATCGAGCAGGGCGAGTTGTGCCAGCCTTGAGCTCATCGGGGTGTAGACGCTGGTGTCCTCAAAGGCCACGTACGGGAACAAAATATCGGCCTCATTCGCGAGGGATGACGCCGGGTCAGTCACCGCTATTACGACCGCGCCGCAGTCGCGGGCGAGGCGGGCCGCACGAGCCAGTTCGCTCCATCGGCCGGTGTGCGACGTAATAATCATGACATCGCCCGCTTGTGCGATCGCTGCGAACTGCAATATTTTTGGAACGTTGGTCAGTGTAGAGCAGGGAATGCCAAGGCGAAAAAACTTATGGCAGGCATCATCGGCGACGTGTCCGGAGGCGCCGAGCCCGGCGAACGCCAGTTGGCGCGCATTTTTCATTACATCGACTGCAGTATCCGTCGGCATTGACGACATCTGTGACCGCAGCTCTATGAGTGACTGGATCGAAGAGTCCATGACTTTTGTCACAGCGTCTGAGGTGGCATCATCGGCGCTCACAGCGCGATGCACGTAGGTGACCGGCTGGCTAAGTGCTTCGGTCAGGCGTATCGCCAGCTCGCGGAATCCGCTCAGTCCTATGTGCCGGCAAAATCGGATGACGGTCGGCTCGCTGGCGCCGGTTTGCCGGGAAACCTCGGCGAGCGTCGCGCTGGCGGCCTGTTTGGGATGCGCCAGAAGCCATTGGGCCACCCGCTGCTGCGTGGGGCTCAGGTCGGGCATTAGTTCTTCAATGCGTTTTAGCATGTAGTAAAACTACAAGAAAAGACGAAGAATATCTAGCAAAACTAGCAATTCTTGGTTGGTACGTAGTAAAATTTCACAAATCTTGAGGGAATCTCAATGGCACAACTACTTCCGGTCGATGCTTTCGACCTGATTATCTTTGGCGGCACGGGTGACCTGGCAATGCGCAAGCTGTTGCCGGCGCTATACCACCGTGATCGCGATGGGCAATTTACCAGTGACAGTCGAATTGTAGCGACCGGGCGCAGTGAATTTGGTCGGGACGAATATCTGCAGCTTGTCGAAGAGTCGCTGCGATCAAATCTTCGCGATGGTGATTTCGACGATGATCACTGGCAGACATTTAAAGAGCGGGTTCAATATGTTCACGCCGATGCTCTGGCGCATGACCAGTGGCAGGAACTCTGCGAAGTTCTCAGTGCTGGTGCGGACAGAGTTCGGGTCGTGTATCTGGCGACGGCTCCGAGTCTTTTTGGCTCAATATCAAATGGGTTGAAGGCGAACGGTCTTATAACTTCTGATAGCCGCATTGTTCTTGAGAAACCCCTTGGACGTGATTTCGAATCGGCGCGGGCAATAAACGATGAAGTCGGCTCATGTTTCACTGAGAACCAGATCTACCGTATTGACCATTATCTCGGCAAAGAGACGGTGCAGAACTTGCTGGCACTTCGCTTCGGCAATTCGTTGTTTGAGCCGTTATGGCGACGTGGTTCGATTGATCATGTGCAGATTACTGTCGCCGAGGATCTTGGCGTCGGCGGGCGAATTGATTTCTACGATGGCACGGGCGCGCTGCGCGATATGGTGCAGAACCACATATTGCAACTGGTGTGCCTGGTAGCTATGGAAGCCCCTAGTAGCTTGCATCATGACGCGGTTCGCGATGAGAAGATCAAAGTGCTGCGTGCTCTAAGACCGATCACAGCAGAATCAGCCAAGGCCAAAACGGTTCGCGGCCAGTACACAGCAGGGAGTGTGCAGGGCGAGGCTGTACCCGGATATAGTGAGGAACTCGACGGTAAGACAAGCAGCACGGAAACATTCGTTGCTCTTGCTGTGGAAATTGATAACTGGCGTTGGTCAAACGTGCCGTTCTACTTACGTACAGGCAAACGTCTCAAGAACAAACAATCTGAAATTATTGTGCAGTTTCAGGACGTGCCGCATTCGATTTTTCCCGAGCAGTCCTACGACGTATCGCCGAATCGCCTCAAGATTCTCTTGCAGCCGGACGAGGGAGTGCAATTGTCCCTGATGGCAAAGGAGCCGGGCCCAGGCGGATTTAATCTTCGGCCAGTTTCGCTGGACTTGAGCTTTGAAGAGACGTTTGGCATTCGCTATCCCGACGCGTACGAGCGTTTGTTGATGGAAGTGCTGCGAGGTAACCCGGCCTTGTTTATGCGTCGCGACGAAGTTGAAGCGGCCTGGGTCTGGATTGACGGCATTATTGCCGGTTGGGAACAGTCAAAACAAAAGGTCGAGCCGTATGTGGCCGGTTCATGGGGGCCAACGGCCGCATCACTTATGCTGGATCGCGATGGACGCGGCTGGCAATCGGATAACTAATGGAAAATTTCTTTGATAGTCGCGAGCAGGCTTCCGTTGCTGCCGCCAAATTCATCGCGAATGCACTGACAAATCGACTTGCTTCGCAGCCTGAGGCCGCCCTGGTCGTTGGTGGCGGAACATCACCGGGTCGATGCTTTACCGAATTGTCGAATACGCCGCTGGACTGGGAGCGGGTTCACGTTGTCCTGAGCGACGAACGATGGGTCTCCGAGCAGGATGATTCCAGCAATACGAAACTCGTGCGTGAGACTCTTATTCAGGCGGAAGCGGCTGCGGCTCGATTGTTGCCCATTTACGATCCGCTCGCTTCGATCGAAGACCGCTGTGATTCACTGCAGGATATTATTCCATTTCTCGCATTCCCGTTCGCGTGTTCGATGGTGGGTATGGGAGAAGACGGGCATTTTGCGTCGCTGTTTCCAGATGCGGACAATCTTGCTGCAGGACTCGATGTCGACGGCAGCAAGATTTGTATGGCTATCAGCACCAAAGCCAGTCCGCACCCTCGTTGGAGCCTCACCCTGGCGGCACTCTCGCACAGCGACGAGATCGTGCTGTTGTTCTTTGGTGACGCCAAACGGGAAGTCTATGAAGAAGCGAAAAAGTCAAAGAACGGCTATCCCGTTTCCCGATTACTGCTGCAGAAACGCGCGCCCGTGCACGTATTCTGGGCTCCTTGATTAGCCCCGGAGGCACTTCAGATGAATAAAGTCGTCAATCTCGTTACCGAGAGAATTAAGCAACGCAGCGAAGATTCACGAGGCGCCTACCTGGCACGCATTCATGCGGCTGCTCAGCAATCCCCGAACCGAAGCTCACTATCGTGCAGCAATCTGGCGCACGGCATGGCCGCTTCCGGAGCCGCGGAGAAGCAGGCGCTCGCCGGTGCAAAGACCCCGAATATCGGCATCGTCTCGGCGTACAACGACATGCTTAGCGCGCATCAGCCATTTGAGTCTTACCCGGCCCTGATAAAACAGGCGGCCGTCAACAACGGCGCGGTCGCTCAGTTCGCAGGTGGAGTGCCGGCGATGTGTGACGGCGTTACGCAAGGTCAGGATGGCATGGATCTGTCGTTATTCAGTCGTGATGTCATTGCGCTGTCGACAGCCGTCGCACTATCGCATGACATGTTTGATGCGGCGCTTTGTCTTGGCGTCTGCGACAAGATCATTCCGGGCTTGTTAATCGGCGCCTTGTCGTTTGGGCATTTGCCGGTCGCCTTCGTTCCTGCGGGCCCGATGGTGTCGGGCTTGCCGAACAAAGAGAAGGCGCGTATCCGCGAAGAATATGCCGCAGGCAAGATAGGACGTGATGAATTGCTCGCGGCAGAATCGGCGTCTTACCACTCAGCTGGAACCTGCACCTTCTATGGCACCGCGAACAGCAACCAAATGCTGATGGAGTTCATGGGGCTGCAGTTGCCCGGCGGATCGTTCGTTAATCCCGGCACCGCAATGCGCGATCATTTAACCGAAGAAGTCGTTGCGACGGTGTTACGTAACACTAATCTTGGCAGCCAATACATTCCGATTGCCGAAGTTGTTGACGAGAAAGCGATCGTCAACGCCATCATCGGCTTGCTCGCAACCGGTGGATCGACCAACCACACACTGCACCTGGTTGCGATTGCGGCGGCTGCAGGAATAAAGATTGATTGGGACGATTTCTCTGAATTGTCTTCGGCGATACCGCTGCTGGCACGCGTCTATCCGAACGGAATGGCCGACGTGAATCACTTTCATGCAGCGGGTGGTCTTGGTTATGTGATTGGCCAATTGCTCGACGCGGGTCTGTTGCACGAGGACGTGCAAACAATTCTTGGACCTGGCATGCGCCGCTTTTGCGTAGAGCCTGCGATTGAGAAAGAAAAATTCGCCTGGCGACCAGCGCAGCATTCATCGTTGGACGAAGATATCCTTCGGCCAGCGAGTAATCCGTTCGATGCGGAGGGTGGTCTACGCGTAATGACCGGCAATGTCGGGCGGGCGATCGTGAAGGTATCGGCGGTTGAGAAGGAACATTACGCAGTCACGGCACCGGCGATTGTGTTTGCGTCGCAGCTGGCGTTTACCGAAGCATTCAACAATGAAGAGCTTGAAAAAGACTTTGTTGCCGTACTCCCTTACCAGGGGCCCAGCGCGAATGGCATGCCGGAATTGCACAAGCTCACACCGTATCTCGGTGTTTTGCAGAATCGCGGATTCAAAGTCGCCTTGGTTACCGATGGTCGGATGTCAGGCGCGTCCGGAAAAGTACTTTCGGCGATTCAAGTATCACCTGAAGCGCTCTTCGGTGGGACTATCGGCAAAATTCGCAATGGCGACATTCTCACCGTCGATGCAAACAGCGGCGTATTATCGGTCGAGTCTGCAGACGCTGATCCAGCGTCTCGACCCGCTGTATCGGTCGATTTGGCCAACAACCATACTGGCATGGGGCGCGAACTGTTCAGCGCATTCAGGGCGCAGGTTGGCACCGCAGAATCCGGCGCGAGCATTTTCGACACGGAATGATTAAAGTACTCGCAGATGTCTGCAGCGAGGACATCCTGTGGCTTCTCGACAACGGGATTCTAAAATGACGAGTACGTGTTTACTGGTAGGTGATATCGGCGGTACCAATGCGCGATTCGCACTTGCCGATAGTGATAGTGATGCGCCGGGCTACTCGAGTGAGTTAGTACTCAAGTGCGCAGATTACGAATCAGCTAATGATGCGATAAAGCACTTTCTGGATTCGGTGGATGCGCCATCACCCGATGCAATTTGCCTGGCTGCTGCCGGCGCGATCGTGGAACAACGCGTTCGTTTCACGAACAACGACTGGGTAATAACGGCCGCAGACCTCGCTACCGACTTTTCAACCACTGCGGTGAGATTACTGAATGATTTTGAGGCGATTGCGCATGCGTTGCCGCTTATTGCGGACAGCGATTGTATGCCGATCGGACTGCCTGGGGCACGTCCACTAGGTGACTCAGATTACACCGTTGGGGTAATGGGTCCGGGAACCGGGTTGGGGGCAGTTGGGCTATGCCGTCGTAACGGCGAAAGTTTTCCGATTGCCAGCGAAGCAAGCCACAGTGGATTCGCGCCCGAAAGTCAGGTGCAGATGGACATGCTGACGGTGATGCGTGAGCGCTTTGATCGCGTCTCCGCTGAGCGGATGGTGTCTGGTCCGGGTCTTGAGAATATCTATTGGGCTTTGACTCGACTTCACAACGAACAACGTCAGCATCTGACGGCGGCCGAAATCTTTGCAAGGAGCGCGGACAACGGCGATTCCCGGGCGGCTGAAGCTGTGCAAATGTTCTTCGAGATTCTGGGTCAGGTGGTTGGTGATTATGCACTGGCGCTGGGTGCGCAGAATGGCATGTTCATCGCCGGCGGCATCGTACAGCGTTATCCAGAGCTTATCGAAAACAGCAGATTCCGCAGTGGCTTCGAAAGTAAGGGCCGCTACCGCTCACTGATGGAGAGCATTCCGACGCAGCTGATCATGCATCCGCATCCCGGACTTTTGGGCGCCAGCTGCTGTGCGTTGTCTCTAAATCGTACTGACTGAACCGTTGGTCGTGATCTAAAGGCGCGATCTACAGGGTGGGCTCAATTTTGGTTTCGACTCTGGGCACTGACGTTATGCCTACTTCGTGACGCGGAAACTCGCTCGCATCGATCGTCTCAAGATAACCGTGCCAGGCGCCATAGCCAATAACGGGTACAATGACAATCAGTCCTACGAACGCGGTTGCAACGCCGAGCAATAGTCCAAGCACGATTAGCGTCAACCAGACGATCATCGCGCGCTTGTTTCTTAATACGGCATTGACCGAGGTGACAATCGCCGTAATGCCGTCGACGTTACGGTGCATGATCATCGGCAGCGAGAATGCGCTTGCGGAGAACGTAACAGCCGCGAATACCGAGCCAACCAGGCTGCCAAACGCGAGGTAGGGCAGAAGATCTACCAGGGTTACGTCGCCGTCGGTCGGAAAAAATACGCTCACCATCACCGCCGCTCGTGCCCAGACCATAAAGATGACGAGCAAGGCGAGCGCGAATATCATTTCGTTGCCCAGGTGGCGCTTGAACGCTGCCCTGAGGCTGCGTGCGAGCAATGGCGGCTGGCCTCGCTCTAACTGTGCGCTGATTGCATACAGACCGATGCACGTCAAAGGCGCAAGGAAAACGAATCCACCCAGCATGGCGAACATGAACCACTGGCTGCCACGAAACCATGCAAGCATACAGACGATCGCTATCATGAGCGCAACAGCCAGACCGTAGGTCAGGCTTTGCCGCGGCGCCTGCATTAAGTCGGAGACTCCCATCTTGATCCAGCGCAGCGGTGCAAACGGTGATAATTTGCGGCACGGAGCAACAAACGGCATCGTATTGAGGTCGGTTTCGTCCGGATCGGCCATCGTCAATCTCACTTATGCGGTAGAAGATTGGTGAACGGTTTTCAATATCGCAGTCGATTGCGATATTCTGTTCTCAATTGCTGACTTTACAACAGGCAAATCGACCAATGCCAGCCCATTTCCCGAATGACGGCTGGCATTCATAAGGAATCCGCATGCAGCTCGTAGGAATGCTCGACTCTCCCTTCGTAAGGCGCGTGGCTATTACGATGCAATGTCTCGGCATTGAATACGATCATCGCCCGCTTTCGATTTTCAAGACCTACGATGAATTTCGCAGCGTAAACCCCTTGGTGAAAGTGCCCACATTGATCTGCGACGATGGTGAGATGCTGGTCGAATCGACCTTGATAATTGACTACCTTGAATCGCTGGCAGGTAGATCATTGCTGCCCGCAAATATCGATGACCGTCGCCAGGCATTACAGTTGATCGGTGTTGCGTTAATCGCCGCCGAAAAGGTTGCGCAGCGAATATACGAGCTGAATGTCAGGCCCGAAGAGTATCAATACGAACCCTGGCTTGACCGCATCAACGAGCAATTGGTGTCGGCGCTCGATCAGCTTGAAGAATCTGCAGCGAAGAATAATGGCGAAAGCTGGCTGCTGGGTGACGCCCTGAGCCAGGTCGAAATTACGGCTGCCGTCGTGTGGCGCTTTGTGGTGAATGCCGCACCGCAAATGGCGGCGGCGGAATCACGGCCGGCACTGGTAGCCTTCAGCGCACAAGCCGAATTACGGCCGGAGTTCATTGCCTGTCCAATCGACTAGGATCAGACGCCGCAAGAATATGCGGCGCAATCATGGGGAGATCTGCGTGAGAACAGCAACAAAGGTTCTGCTTCAATTTTGGCTGATTAGCGGCTTCGGCCCTGCTTGTCTGGCCCAAACCGTCATTGTTACGGATACCGAACAACAGCCACTCGGCGCAGCGATGGTGACTCGAACAGTCAGCGCTGCTGATGTCATCGATACTTCAGACAACGGCTATCCGCAGGCCGGGTTTGTCAACTCCGTTGTGCCGCGAGTAACGCGTTTTACAGATAGCAACGGCACGCTACGGTTTGAGCCGCTGGACGCCGTGGGCGAGCAGAAAATTCGGGTACGCAAACAAGGCTACGCCGATGTCACCGTTTCGATTCAGGATGTAGCTGCGGATATTTTGGTTACCTTAAGCAAGATCACAGACGTCAAAGAACTTGCCGAAACCAAACCCGCCAACCTGTGGTTGGCAGCGATGCACTTTGAATGGACGGATGACCCGGAACAGGCTCGCGAGCACTTCCTGTTGCATTGCGGTTTCTGCCATCAACAGGGCTCACCGTTCATGAGATTGTCCCGCACGGAGCAACAGTGGGATGCGATCTTGCAACGCATGACTCTCTACGGCGCAATGGCCAGCGAAGACTTTCTGGATGATGCGGCTGCGGGGCTGGCTGAGTCCTATGCCGAGTTGAACAACAGCATCGCGGAGCTGCCGGACTTCGAGCAATGGGATCAGAGCCTCGAGTCGGTAACGATAACGGAATGGCCAATTGGCGACAGCTTTTCACAAATGCACGACTTCGTGCTGCATCCGAATGGCCTGGTCTATGTTGGCGATAATCTGATGGACCGAATTTACGAAGTTGATCCCGCAACAGGTGAGTATCAGGTCTACAAAGTACCGCGCAGGGAAGAGGATGAACCGGGCGGCGTACTGGGCGACCGGCTGAAAACCTATCCAAAAACCGACAACTACACCGGCGTGCATTCACTGGCGATTGCGTCGCGCGATGGACATATCTTCATTACGCCTTCAATGCAGCAGGCGTTGCTTGAGTTTGATCCGGAGACGAAGCAGTTTCAGCGTCACGAAATGGACGAAGGCTTCTATCCCCACACGATACGTACTGATAGCAAGGACCGCGTGTGGTTTACGCTTGCACTGTCATCGCAGGTTGCAATGTTTGATAGGCAGTCGGCCTCGTTTACTTACTACGATCTTGCATCGCGCGGCTTCATAGAATGGGTATCTCTTGCTGTGATTGACTGGCGTCTTGAACACGGTTTCGTCGGTAGCCCGCCGGACCTTGATTGGGAGTCGACTGGTTTTCCAATGCCCTACGGTATCGATGTATCGCCGCTCGACGACTCTGTCTGGGTTGCACGCTTATATGCGAATGACATCGCCAAAATAGATGCAGACAGCGGCGAGGTCACCATGATCGAAACGCCGTTCAATGCGCCACGGCGCCTGCGTATCGATGCAGACGGCATGTTATGGATCGTATCGTTCTCTGACGGCAAGCTCGCGAAGTACGATCCGGTCGCCGGCGAATTCACATTGTATGACTTGCCGGTGGTGAGTGAGACTCCGTACGCTCTCAACGTAGATCGTGAGCGAGGCGTTGTCTGGATCAACGGCAATCAATCCGACACGATTATGTCGTTCAACATTAAGTCAGAGCACTGGCGAGTATTTCCGATGTCGCAGCGACGCACGTTCACGCGCGATATCGAAATCGACGATCACGGTGGCATCTATACCAGCAATTCACACTTTCCCAGCTGGATGATTGAAGATGCACAACCGACACTGATACATATTGATCCCGGTACGCCCGTTGATCCGGGCTTGGCGCTGTATGAGCAACATTGCGATACCTGCCACAGTCAGCCCGAGATAAAAGCGCCCAGCCTCGCAACGCTGCAACAGATGCCGTTTGAGCGCATTATCAAGTCGCTTGAGTTCGGCAAGATGCAGCCACAAGCGGCAGCAATCGGCCCTGAAAATCGCCTGGCCATTTCGAAGTACCTGAGTGTGAACAGCAGCGCAGAACGCGATGAATGGATCGCACAGAACACCTGCACATCCGGGACGACGATCAATGTGCATCCTGGCGACGAGGACAATTGGGGCTTCGGTTCGGGCAATAGTCGTGCGCTCGAATCCGGCGTCTCTATAACGCCCGAATCCGTTGCCGACCTCACATTGCTTTGGTCGCTTGCGATTCCTGGCGCGACCGATATGCGCTCCCAGCCGGTCGCCGCGGACGGTTCGTTGTTTGTCGGCACGTCGAACGGCAATGTCCTCGCTATTGATCAGGACAACGGTTGTGTGCAATGGAGTTTCAAAGCCGACAGCACGATTCGATCATCACTGAATCTCGATGCAACATCCGATGGTCAGGCGACGTTGTATTTTGCGGATGACCTTGGAACGGTGTATGGCATCGCGGCAAACGACGGCAGCCTTCGCTGGAAACGTTCCTTGCGCTGGTTCCCGGTTTCCGTCATCAGCGGATCTTTTGCGTTTCATGATGACGTGTTGTTTGTTCCCATATCGTCGTTCGAGACGGCCGTTGCCGGTCTGGATCATTATCCCTGTTGTCGGTCACACGGTGGAGTCGTTGCTTTGGACGGCAACAGCGGCGCAACCGTCTGGGAATATCATACGACGCCGCACGCCAGCAAAACCGGTGTGACCTCTGCGGGCACCGATAGCTGGGGGCCGTCCGGGGTATCCGTTTGGACAACGCCTGCGGTCGATGTCGAACGTGGCCTGATTTACATCGGCACGGCGCAGAATATGTCGGCGCCCGCCACCCACAACAGCGATTCTGTGGTGGCGCTGGATATTGAGTCGGGTACCGAGCAATGGGTGTTTCAGGCACTCGCCGGTGATGTGTGGAATGTTGCCTGTTTCATGGGCGGAGCGAATTGCCCGCAGAACTCAGGTCCGGATTTCGATTTTGGTGGTGCGATAACGCTAACCACGCGACCCGATGGTAAGGACGTGATTGTCGCGGGCCAGAAGTCCGGTCAGTTGTACGTGCTGGACCCGGACAACGAGGGCGCGACGATCTGGACCGAGCGTCTGAGCATGGGAACGTCAAACGGCGGTATTCATTGGGGCGTTGCAACAGCAAATAACACGATATGGGCGACAATCGCTGATCCACCGCGACGACGCGAAGGATATGTGCCAAATCCAGGTGTCTATGCGCTCGATCTTTCAAGCGGTGAGAAAATCTGGTCGCACCCGGTAGAACGCGGCTGTGAGTTTGATCCAGCTGATGCTCCCGGCATCGGACTAACGGCGATGCAGGACGCCGCGCCGAAAAGCCCATGGCCAGAATGCTCGTTTTACTACGGCCACTCGGCTGCGCCGCTATTCGCCAACGGCGTAGTCTATGCCGGAGCTCTGGATGGCAAGTTGCGAATATTCAATGCGGCAGACGGAAATCTGCTGCGCGTCATCGATACGAAACGCCCCTATGATGCAGATAACGGCGTTGCGGGGCACGGCGGAGCCATTGACCTGAGCGGCGTGACAGTGACCGGGGGCCGTCTGTTCGTGCAGTCCGGTTACGGCATGTTCGGCCAGATGCCCGGCAATGTCTTGCTTGCCTATTCCATGGCTGCGGCCTTGTCCGTCAGCGACTAGCGGTGTCTTGATCGGCAGCATTTTCCGCGTTCGCTGCAAGTCTCCTAATCTCAATAAAATCAGCGTGTTCACCGGATAGTGGACTGGTTCACGCTCGCGCCTGTGCGCGATTCGTACACTCGACTCCAAGCCCACAAAATTATGTCCTGTACAGACTTGGATTATGTCAAAAACTAAATTGACAACATCGCTGCAGAAAAAGGTGTCCGCGACGCTTTGCGCCGGCATTGCTGCATTTGTTCTGGTGAGTGTCGTTATTCTAAATACGGTGGTCGCTCCGGCTTTCGACGAACTGGAGCTGTCGGCTGCCAGGACTGATTTGATTCGCGCCGAGCAGGTGATTCTGAGTGACGTAGAAAACCTTGCGGCGATATCTGCCGACTGGGCACTATGGGACGATATTTATGAATACATGCTGGGTCGCGACCGCGCATTTCGCGACTCCAACCTGGAGCGACCGACGCTAACCAATCTCGGCCTCGACATGTTGGCCTTGTACACGGTTGATCGAGAACGAAACTGGGGCGAAGTCATTGTGGACGGCGAGAACCGCGATCTTGATGAACTCGGGATCCTGGACGCATCGAGCCCCGCGTTTCGCGACCTGACATCTCCCGCCAATGCATTTGACGGCCTGGTCGGCCTGGTCTCGACATCACTTGGACCGATGCTGATTAGTTCGCGGCCCATATTTCGATCCGATAGCTCCGGACCGTCAGCCGGTACCTTGATCATGGGCCAGTTCCTAAATGAGGCACGCATCAAGCGTATGCACGAGCGGACAGAAGTGTTGATGCATTGGCATGACCTCGAAGAATTTGGTGCGTTTCATGCGGTGGTTGACTTGCAATTGGTTCTCGGCGGCGCCGTCGCTCACGTAAGCAACGAAAAAGACATTTCCAGCTTCAAGCTGATGCACGACATTTTTGGCAATGACTTGCTGGTATTGAGCTCGGAGACCCCGCGGGACATTTCAGCACTCGGTACGCATACTATCAACGTGGGTCTGCTGTACTTCGGAATTGCCGCGTTAATTCTAACGGCCATGATCTGGATTTTGCTGCGCGTCGCGATCTTACGTCCAATCCAAAAACTTGCGAAGCACCTTGGCAAGCTGCGCAAGAGCGGTGATCTTACTGACAACCTGGGCATGCGGCGCGAAGATGAAATTGGCGCGCTGGCGAATCAGTTCGACAAGCTCACCAGCGAGGTTCATGACGCCAGAAAAGCCCTGCTCGAGCAATCATTCAAAGCGGGCAAGGCCGATACGGCTGCTGAGGTATTGCACAATATTCGCAATGCGATGACCCCAATGATCAATGGCATACAACGCCTGACCAGGTCATGTTCGGTCGGTGAAACGCTACGGGTAGCCGAGGTAACAAAGGAACTTGCCGATCCGAATTGTCCGCCTGAACGGGCTACCAAACTGTTGCAATATGTCGATGCGTCATTTCAGCGACTGTCAGAGGTGATGGCCGGTGCGGGAGATGACCTGCAGTTGGTGACATCCCAGGCACGGCAGATTGCAGCGATTGTCTCAGATCAGGAAAGATTCGCGAATGTATCGCCGGTTGCGGAAGACATACCCGTTGACGAAGTGCTGGGTGAAGCTACTCATGTCATCCCGAAAGGAGACGGACCTGCCATTGAAGTGGAGGTCGCAAGTGATCTGAATCGCTTCAAGATCCATGCGCATCGAACAGGTTTGTTGCAGGTGATGGGCAATCTGGTGCTAAACGCATACGAATCGATTCAGCGTCGCAATGAAACAGAGGGAGAAATTACGTTCTCCGCCAGCGAGGATATGCTCGACGACAAACCGATGATTCGCGTGACCATTCGCGATAACGGTGCTGGATTCGACAGTGAGGTGGAGCCAAGACTTTTCGAACGCGGCTTCACTTCCAAAGCGAATGGAAAGACCAACGGCCTCGGTTTGCACTGGTGCGCGAATGCGGTCTCAAGCATGGGCGGCCGAATATTCGCCGAGAGTCGGGGCGCGGGCGAGGGCGCCGAATTTCATGTGTTGCTACCAGCAGCACAAGGGGCATAGCGATGACGACGCAAGACAACGAAGAACTTATACGGGTATTGGTTGCAGACGACGACCAGCAGGTACTGGCCTGCTACCGCGAGGCATTCTCCGAGACAGAGCTTACCAGCCATATGCGGGTCCTTGATGCACTGACAGAAGAATTATTCGATCCGGAAACAGACGTCGTCAACGAGCCGAAATTCGACTTTGTATCGTGCAATCAGGGTGCCGACGCGGTCGCGCTCGCATCCGAGGCGGCCAATGATGGCGAACCGTTTGACGTTGTTATTCTGGACGTCCGGATGCCACCGGGTATCGATGGTGTAGAGGCCGGCAGCGCGATACGAAAGCTCGATTCCGAAGTGGAAATCGTGTTTGTTACGGGCTATTCCGATGTGCCGATAGAAGAGTTGCGTAAACGTGTACCACCGTCACCCAAACTTCACTACCTCAACAAACCACTGTCATTTTCTCAGTTGGCACTGGACGTAGCATCAATGGTTAGATCATCTGCGATGGGACTGGCATGAATCAATTGAGCGAAATCACGACCAACCGGGTTCTCGTTGTCGACGATGAGCCAATGCTCATTGACGAGTACTTGCGATGTCTTGGGGAAGATTACGAACCCGAGAGTGCGACAGCGACACTTACCGAACTCGAGAAGGTCTTATTCGGCGATGAAACAGATGAGCGCGGTGCAGCAAAGTTTTCGGTGGAAACGCAAAGTCAGGGCGAAGCCGCGGTCGAGGCAGTGCGCTTGGCTGTGGAGAACGGAAAACCGTTTGCGATCGTGTTTCTTGACATCCGCATGCCGCCAGGCATCGACGGTATCGAGGCGGCGGGGAAAATTCGTGCGCTTGATTCAAGAATCAATATTGTTCTCGTCACAGGATCGACGATTTCGGAGCCTGAAAGCCTCGGTCGAATAATTCCGCCGGCCGATAAAATTTTCTTTTTCGCAAAACCGTTTCACGCCGCCGAATGTCGGCAACTCGCAGCAGCACTTTGTGGCAAGTGGCATGCGGATGCGGCATTACGACAAGCCAATGAGGATTTGGAGCGCCGGGTGGATGAACGTACTGCGGCCCTGCAGAAAATTGCATACTACGACTCTGCAACACGATTGCCGAATCAACTTTTGCTACTCGATGTACTGCAGAAAATGATTGAGAAAGCTGAAGAGTCCGAAGGGGACACGGCAGTGGTGCTTCTGGATATTGAACGTTTCAGTTTTATCAACGAAACGATGGGCTATGATTCTGGCACCGAGTTGCTGCGCTCAGTTGCAAGTCGACTTAAACGAACTTTCAGTGACGGTCCAAAATCATCGCGCCCGGTTGTCGGACGATTTGGTGCCGATGAGTTTGCTGTCCTCGTGCCGAAAATCGAAAATGACATGGAAATTCGAGATCTGGCTGAGCATGTCCGCACAATTGTGGAGGAGCCCTTCCTGATTAATGGGCGCGACCTGTATTTGAAGGCTGGCATTGGAGTTGCCTGGCATCCTGTTCACGGCCGGGATGCGAAGTCGGTCTTTCGCTGTGCGGAAGCTGCACTGCACCGTTCAATGCGCAATCTCGACGGCGCGATCACTTACTACCACAGCGAGATGCGTTATCGCGCGCGACACAAGTTCGATCTCGAAGCGGAGCTTCGTTGCGCAATCGATGCTGGCCAGATAACGGCTTTCTATCAGCCTCAGCAAAGTACGAAGACCGGTGAGGTCGTCGGCGTTGAAGCGCTGGCGCGCTGGATACGTCCGGATGGCTCCATCGTTCCTCCGTCCGATTTTGTGCCGCTCAGTGAGGAGATGGGTATCTCCGATATTCTGTTCGAGAACATCATGCAGTGCGTTTGTACAGAAGTGGCCAAGTGGAAAACACAGGGCGAATGGACTATTCCTGTCAGTGTCAATCTCTCCGCTCATCAGCTCCGAAACTCGGACCTCGTCAGCTTGATCAAGGGAATTTTGAGGAGCAAACAGATTGATCAAAAATTGATCAATCTGGAGCTGACAGAAACGGCGTTGCTGGAAGATCTGACGGTCGCGGAACCTGTTCTGAACGACTTATCCAAATTTGGTGTCGGTATTCATATTGATGACTTCGGTACCGGCTATTCGTCGCTAAGCTATCTTGCTCAATTGCCGGTTAAGACGCTGAAGATTGACCGCTCCTTTATCTCGAAACTGACCGAATCGGCGACCAACGGTCGTGTCGTGCAAGCCATCATCGCTCTTGGCAAGGCGATGGACCTTGAGGTTGTAGCAGAAGGTGTTGAGACCGCTAAGGAATACAAAATCGTGCGGACCTTAGGCTGTGATCTGGTGCAAGGCTACTTCATCGCGAAGCCGATGCCAGCAGACGAGTTTCGCCGCTGGTGTGACGGACACGAGAGTACTCAGAACATGCGCAAGAAATCAACGGTTGTCGGCATCGACCGATCCAAGCGCTGAGCAAGAGCCCAAAGTAGCAAAGGCCGGCGAGCCATAAATATCGCCCACCTCTTTGCGCGCACTAAGGCACTCAGGTAGTCTCGTCGGATAATTCGAATAGCAACTCCGGACGGCAAATGACAAAGCGCAGTTGGTCCATCGATTCACTCGTACTGATTTTCTCCTTCATCATTGTTGCGCAATTGCTTTCCTATGTAGTGCCGCAGGGAACATTCGATACTACGCCTTACCCTGACGATCCCGACCGTACGATGGTCGTTGCCGGTACGTATGAGCCGGTTACCGCGGATGAAGAAATCACGATGGTGCCTTGGTATTTTCTCATCGCGATCACCAAGGGGATGGCCGATGCGCAGGGCATCATCTTCCTGATCTTCCTGGTGGGTGGCGTGATCGGCGTTCTGCGCAAGACCGGCGCGATAGACGCCGCTCTGAACAGGGCCGTTGTTCGGCTGGGGAAAAGTCCCTGGATCTTAATTGGCGGGTGCTTGCTGATGTTCGGTGCGGGCTCGTTCACGATTGGCATGGGCGAGGAATATGTACCGCTGATTCCGATCATTGTGACGATGAGTCTTGCCATGCGCATGGATGCGGTCGTCGCAATGGGTATGGTGTGGATTCCATACGGAATCGGTTGGGGATGTGCAGGAATAAATCCATTTGGTGTCATGATCGCGCAGGACATCGCGAATGTTCCGCTCGCCTCCGGAATCGGCTTCCGACTATTTATGATGATTGTCCTGCTCGCGGTGGGGTTTCATCACTTGTACCGTTACGCGATGAAGGTGCGGCGCGATCCATCCGCGAGTCTGGTTGCGCATATCGACTACTCGACCGGTTTTGAGCTTCCCGAAGACATACGTCTGACCAAACCAAGAATTGCGATATTGATAGTTTTCATGCTTGGAGTGGTCGGCTTCGTTTATGGGGCCGCAAAACTCCACTGGTACATTGCCGAACTGAATGCTGTCTTCCTTGCGATTGGTCTGGCAGCGGCACTCATTTACCGAATGCCCGCAGGAGAGACCAGCCGAATTTTTCTGGAAGGCGCAGCCGCGATGACGGCGCCTGCGTTGATCGTTGGCTTCGCCCGAACGATTGCTGTCGTTCTTTCGGATGGTCAGATCATCGATACGGTTGTCGATTCGATAGCGGGCTTGCTTGAGGGTGCGTCACCGGATGTTGCGGCTGTTGGCATGCTTGCAGTGCAGACGCTTACCAATCTGTTTATTCCATCCGGCAGTGGCCAGGCATTCGTAACGATGCCGATCATGTCGCCGTTGGCAACCTTGACGGGTGTTCCGCAACAAACCGCGGTGCTTGCCTATCAGTTTGGCGATGGCTTCACGAATATGATTGTGCCGACCAGTGCATTGGTGATGGGCGCACTGGCATTGGGCAAGGTGCCGTATACCGCCTGGGTCAAGTTTATCGGCCCGCTGCTGATAAAGATCTTTGCGCTCGCGATCGTGTTTCTGGTGCTGTCGATCCACATCGGCGAAGCCGTAGGCTTTTACTAGTTCTAGCGGGCGTGGTCAGCTTTGCTGATACCAGATAACGCCATCGTTATCAGTCTCAGCCGTGAGTTTGTCTTGCTCGCACAAGTAATTGAGATGTGCGATTGACTCACCGGTTGCGAGTATCAGGTTCTTCGACGTTATCCTGGCTTTGAAAAGGGCAGGGAAGGCGTCGATTGCCCGACGGGGCTCTTTGCAGTAGTCGTACAACGCACTTAGGCCCGTCATATGTTCGTCGATCAATTCGTCGAGCCGGCCGTGGGCACCGCGAAACGGTTTGCCGTGTGCTGGCAGCACCAGCACGTCTTCCGGCACGCGTGCTTTGAGTCGGCGCAGCGAGCTTATCCAGTCACGCAGCGGATTACCCTTTGGCTCCATGGGGTAGACGCTGACATTTGAAGAAATAGTCGGCAATAACTGATCGCCGGAGATCAGCAAATTTCGGTCGGCATTGTACAGGCAGGCATGCTCTGGCGAGTGGCCACGCCCGACAATGATTTCCCACTCGTCGTTGCCGATGTTGAGCACATCACCTTCAGCCAGCCGCTGGTATGAATCCGGTAGTGCGGCTACATACTTGCCGAAGAAGCCGAACATCTTCTGGTAACTGTCCATTGCCTCCTCAGGAAAGCCGGCCGACGTATAAAAGCGTTTGCCCGCCTCAGGCGCCTTCCTGCCTGTATCGGCCACCAGAAGCTTGCACAGCAAATACTCATCACGCGGCATCCAGAGCTCAACCTCAAATTTCTCGCATAACCACCCGGCACAGCCGACATGATCAGGGTGCAGATGCGTGACAATGACCCGACTGGCGGGTATCCCTTGCATCAGGCCGGTAAAGGTTTGCTGCCACACGTCCCTGCAGTCGTCGGCTCCGACGCCGGTATCGACAATGGCCCAGCCAGCATTGTCTTTAAGCAGCCATAGGTTAATGTGGCCCAGCACAAACGGTAGCGGCATGCGCAGCCACTGAATGCCGTCCGCCACTTCGGCGCCCTGGCCAGCTTCGGGTACCCAGTCAAACTCATAGCTAAGAGTCGCTTTCTTCATGCGCGCATGTTCGCATGCCTTCTGGAAGAATGCGCAGCTGTGAGCACGGGCTGAGATCGGAGCAACGGCAACAGCCTGTCTACGCAGCTACATCCGTAACGTTCATATAGTCCTGTAGCTGTGGCTCCAAACGTGCCCGGTAATCCTCGACGGAGAGTGCTTTCACAGGCCCGTAGCCGCGGATGTCCATGCTGAGCGAGACGATCGCGCGAGCCTGCTCGAGGTTGTTCGTATCGAGAGATGACAGCAATGCTTCGACCAGATTCTCAAAATCGGTAATCAGCGCACGCTCCATACGGCGTTCGGCCGTCAATCCGAACAGGTCGAATTTGCTACCGCGCAAGCCACGAAATGATGCCAGCACACGCATTAAGGGCAAAATCCACGCTCCGAATTCTTTCTTGCGCGGCCTGCCACGAGCATCGAGTTCGCGGCTGAACAATGGCGGTGCAAGGTGAAACTTCAACTTCGCCTTGGCACCAAAATCATCACGCACCGTTTCAAGAAAGCCGCTTTGCGTGTGCAGCCGAGCAACTTCGTATTCGTCTTTGTAACTCAATAGCTTGAAGTAGCTGCGCGCTACGGCGTCCGCAAACCGGCCATCGCCCCCTAGCGAGGTTTCGATGTCACGTACATGATCAACGAGCCGGGTATAGCGTTCCGCAAGCGCCGTGTTTTGATAACCGGCCAGGAAATCAGCGCGACGCTTGACGACGTCTTCAGGAGTTTCGTCATTCGTCGCGGTCTGACTACCTTGCGTCAAGTTGCTAATGAAGTCCGGATCAACAGCGGCAATGCGACCCCAGCCAAAGGCCTGTCGATTCTTCTCCAACTCGACACCATTGAGTTCGATGGCGCGCATCAATGCGGCGAGTGACACGGGAACCAGCCCTTGCTGCCACGCGCAGCCGAGCAGCAGGACGTTTGCGAAGATCGAGTTTCCCAGCAGTTCTTCTGCCAGCGTGTTTGCGTTCAGCGTCGAAAGGTTCGTCTGCCCAACAATATCCTCGATAGCCGCAAGACGGGCGTCGACTTGAAGGTTTGCATCGCGATGCCGAATAAAGTCAGCGGTTGACATTTCAGCCGAGTTTACAAGCGCGCGTGTGTGCCCGGGCGAGTAAGTGGCCGAAGCTTTCGGCGACGAGCTCACGACCAGGTCGCAACCGATCAAAGCGTCGGCCCGAGCTTGCTCAATACGGACCTGGTTGATGCTGGCGGGCTCATTCGCGATGCGAATATAGCTAAGAACGGGACCGAATTTTTGAGCAAAGCCCATGAAGTCGAGAACACTGGCTCCTTTCCCTTCAAGATGTGCTGCCATGGTAATCAACTGTCCGACCGTAACTACGCCGGTGCCGCCGACACCAGTGACAAGAAGATCAAAGCAACCGTCGATCGGAGCTGACGGTGGCTCGTCCAATAATTGCAGACGTTGTTCAAATTCAGTGTTCGCTGATATTCCTGCACGTCGTTGCAGTTCACCGCCTTCAACGGTCACGAAGCTCGGGCAGAATCCATTGACGCAGGAAAAATCCTTATTACAGGTGTTCTGATCTATCTGTCGTTTGCGCCCAAAAGGAGTCTCCTTCGGGATCACCGACAAGCAATTTGACTCGATCGAACAATCACCGCAGCCTTCGCAGACCAGGTCGTTGATTACGACGTGTTTCTTCGGCATGGCTTCGGTGCCGCGCTTGCGACGTCGTCGAAGCTCTGTTGCGCAGGTCTGCGCATAGATCAGGATAGTGACGCCAGTTATATCTCTCAACTCGCGCTGCACCGTATCGAGGTCTCTGCGATGTGCAAACGTTGTCCCCGCGGGAAAGTCGCCGCTCTCAAATTGTTGCGGGTCATCCGAAACGACTGCGATACGATCAACTCCCTCAGCCCGAACTGACTGCGCGATGGAATGTACTGACAGTGGTCCATCCACGGGTTGGCCGCCGGTCATCGCTACTGCGTCATTGAACAGAATCTTGAACGTGATATTGCAATTGGCGGCGACGGCCTGCCGAATTGCCAGCGAGCCAGAGTGGTAGAACGTGCCATCGCCGAGGTTTTGGAAAATGTGTCGATTGCCATTGAACCTTGAGCGTGCAATCCAGTTAGCGCCTTCGGCGCCCATTTGGATCAACCCCTCGGTATCGCGGTCCATCCAGCTGGCCATAAAGTGGCAACCGATTCCGGCGAGGGCACTCGACCCTTCGGGCAGACGAGTGGAGGTGTTGTGTGGGCAGCCGGAGCAGAAATACGGCGTTCGCGTTGCGCCATCGATTCGAATTCTCTGGCCGACCTTGCTCTTGAGTTTGTCGGCGCGGGCTGCGAAGTCCAGCCCCGGAAATTCACGATCCAGTCGCTGCGCGACAATGCCTGCGAGTTCGAGCGGCGATAGCTCGCCAACCCATGGCACCAACTGGCGTCCTTCCTCGTCGACCTTACCCACCATGCGTTTCGGTTTGCGGCCCGGGTAATCGTAAAAGTATTCCTTGAACTGACTTTCTATGATGCCGCGTTTTTCTTCGATAACGAGTACCTCGTGCTTTTTTTGCACAAAGTCGAGAGCGCCATCGTGTTCCAGTGGCCAGACCATTCCTACTTTGTATACGTCGATACCGATTCGTCTGGCTTCGTTTTCGTCGATGCCTAGCAGACGCAGCGCTTCCATCAGATCCAGGTGCGCCTTGCCAGTCGTAACGATGCCGAAGCGGGCGTCAGGAATATCGAAAATCTTGCGGTCGATCGGATTCAATGCGGCGAATGCCAGGGTAGCGGCCTTTTTAGCTTCGAGGCGCTCTTCGATCTGCGGCCCTGGCAAATCCGGCCAGCGATAGTGCAGGCCACCCGGTGGCATAACGAAGTCATTTGGAATCTTGAACTCGGGATAGGCAGGCAGCTGCACTGACATCGCCGACTCAACGGTTTCGGAGATGGCCTTGAAGCCGACCCACATGCCAGAGAAGCGTGACAATGCGATACCGTACAGGCCGAACTCAAGATACTCCGCAACACTGGCGGGATTCAGATGCGGCATGAAAAAAGTAAGAAACGCCACATCTGACTGATGCGGCATAGACGAAGATACGCAGCCATGATCGTCACCCGCAACGACCAGCACGCCACCGTGCGGTGAACTGCCGTAGGCATTGCCGTGCTTTAGCGCGTCGCCGGAGCGATCGACACCGGGACCTTTGCCGTACCACATACCAAAGACGCCATCGACATTGCGATGCGGGTCTGTTTCCACTTGTTGCGACCCCAGTATTGCTGTCGCCGCGAGATCTTCATTCACTGCCGGCAGGAACTCGATGTTGTTTTCGAGCAGAAAGTCCTTGGCACGCCAGAGCTCCTGATCGAGCCCGCCGAGTGGTGAGCCGCGATAACCGCTGACGAAGCCGGCAGTATTCAGTCCGGCCGCTCGATCCATGGTGCGTTGCATGAGCGGAATTCTCGCCAGCGCCTGCGTGCCGGTCAGGAACACTCGCCCGGACTCGCGCCGATAACGGTCCAGAAGTTCGTAGTTGTCTAATGGAAATGCGGCGCTGGAAGCAGTGAGAGCGGAGCGGGTCATAGGGGGTTCGCGATTGCGGAGTTATCGGCCAGTTTGGCAGAGATTCGGCGGGCGTCGGTGCCTATCTATACCGATTATTTGTAATAAATCGGCAAATAGCACCAAATATATGACTTATAACGCGATACTATGCCAATTAATCGACGATATCGGGAATCAGGATGCTCGCGAAAAAGGACCAGCGGATTCTTGCGGAATTGCAGCGCGACAGCCGTCAGACCATGCAGCAACTCGCAGACAAGCTTGGCACGTCGAGCTCAGCCTGCTGGCGCCGCGTCAAGAGCCTGGAGGAATCGGGGGTGATCGATCGCTACGCAGTGATCGTTAATCCACGGGCGGCGGGCTTTGGACTCGCGTCTATGGTGCACGTGTCACTTGCACGTCACGAACAGAAGAACGTGGAAAATTTCGTTCGCGAGGTACTGCAGCATCCGGAGGTGCTCGAATGTTTCGCGACCAGCGGAGAGGCCGATTTCCATTTGCGTGTTGTTGTTGAAGATATCGATGCTTACAACGATTTTCTGGACAACTTCATTTTCAAGCTGCCCGGTGTCTCACAAGTCCGTTCGAATATCGTATTGAAGGAGATCAAAGCGGACACGGCGTTGCCGTTCCGGACGTAGGAGCGTGCCTGTAGGAGCGGGCCATGCCCGCGAGCGATAGCTGCGGTCGCAAGACCGCAAAGGCCCAGGAAGAAATCGCGGGTATGGCCCGCTCCTACAGGCACGCTCCTACGTCCGGAA
>RCNF010000282.1_pt1 | contig 24710 bp, 18 predicted proteins | sample 2041311 | NCBI WGS metagenome assembly RCNF01 (sample SAMN09708228, study PRJNA481090) | Marine sediment metagenome, whole genome shotgun sequencing project. | biome: marine sediment; feature: ocean; material: sediment; isolation source: Sewage treatment plant 2 marine sediment (STP2) ... | reverse complement strand
ATTGGATTCATCTGGCCTCGTCAATGGTGATCAAGGAATCCCCGGTCGAACCGGTCGTTGATCATATTCCTTGATCGAGTCTAACAAAACAACGGGTGTCAGGGATCGATCATCAGCTGGCAATATTGATTCATGGTGAATCAGAAGATCAAGGGGTCTATTCTCAAGTCCCGTCTCGAGTTCGTCCGCAACGAGTTCGGCGAAGGTCAATCGTCGATGCCGATCAATGCAACGGGTGGCTCCGGAGAACTCGTCACGGGCGCTCCTCGATCTGGACGGAATGCCTCGCAAATGTTAGACTGGGTCGCAATATCAATGAGAGCAGCTAGGAGATCCTCATGATTCCGATCGCGTCCCTGTGGCTGCCGATTCTTGTGTCGGCGGTGGGAGTCTTCATCGCCAGTTCCATCATCCATATGGCTCTCGGCTATCACAACAAGGACCACGACAAGATGCCGGAAGAAGCCGAAGTGCTCGCTTCCATGCGCGGCGCCGGTGTCACGCCGGGTGCGTACTGTTTTCCCCGTGCGGAAAGCCACAAGGACATGGCGTTTCCCGAGATGCAGGAGAAATTCAAAGAGGGACCGGTGGGATTTCTCACTGTGATTCCCAGCGGCATACCCACCATGGGCAAACTGCTCGGTTCCTGGTTTGTCTACAGTGTGGTGGCTGGGGCCTGTGTCGCATACCTGCTCAGCAGGACGATACCCGCAGGTGCATCCTATCTTGCGGTTTTCAGAGTTGCCGGAACGATCGCGTTTCTCACCTACGGATTCTCGCATCTCAGCGATTCGATTTGGAAAGGCGAGCCGTGGAGCAATTCATTCAGGAACCTGTTCGATGCCTTCATCTATGGTTGCGTCACCGGAGGCGTCTTCGGTTGGCTCTGGCCCTGACCGCATGCGGAGGATGAAACGATCGCGTCCATCGCTGGTTCACTGCAAAGACCACATTGCGGGCTTCGCCTGCAACTCAACGGTGCCCTGTGCGACTCCCAGCCTGCGGTAGCGATTCTCAACCGTTGCGGTCGGGTTTTGAAACACAAAGGACACAAAGGACGACGAAGGGTCCACGAAGCATCGCATTTCTTGACCCGGGCTCCCTTCGACCTTGGAAGCACACAGGGCATTGCGATAAGTCAATAACCGACCTTTGTGGTGTCTTTGTGGATCTTCGTGTTCTTTGTGTTTCAACCTGGAGCGCGGATGATGTCGAGACCACAGATGCCGTGTTGGAATTGCGTCCGGCTTCGCCCATAACCCAATGGGATTCGGAACTGGCTTTTGTTGAAGATCATCGAGGAGTGGCCCCGCACCCGGTCAGTGCTGCGCCGGAGAACTCGTCATGAGTTCATCGTTTTCTCTTTGTTCGGAGTGCGCGGGGTCACGGTTTCGGGCAACATCGGGGGCGGATCTGACGTACACTGGATGGGGAAGCAGATGATGATTGCGGCGGCATCTCAATGCCACAGGCGCGTCGGGCTCGACGCCTTGGTGGCGCAGATGGTGGACACTGGGTTCACCATGCGGTATCGCCGCGTCCCGATTCTGCGCGAACGGGGTGGCCACGTCAGCCCGTCCGTGCTCGCCATGCAACCCCTGAGATCCCGCTATGTCCGAACCTGGAGGCGCCACGCCCGCCGTTGCGCTGACTGCGCAACCGTCTTCCGCTACCTCGGTTTTCCGCTTCGCTGATCGACCGTTCGACTCGGAATTCCCGTGTGCCAGTGGTGGGGAGACCACACCGCCGTGTCCGTCGAGCTTGAGTCATAGCGTATGGGGATTGCAAGTACCACGTGGTGTTCATAACGAAGTACCGCAAAATGGTGATTTTACTTGGGCCGTCTGTCGCCGAGGCGGCGAGTCCCTGCCCTACACTCGCCGCAAGGCGAGCACCCCAGCGACACCGAGGATGATCACGATCACCGCGACACCGAACGGGCGCACAGCCGGGACGGCGGGGGTTTGCTCCTCGAATACCTCCAGGGCGACCCACCCGTCCTCCCACATGTCGTTATCGAGAACAATATATGGTGTTCTTGTGCCGGTGGCCGGGTCGATGGTGCCGATCCAACTCTGATCGGGCCCTCCCAACCCAGGAGTCGTATACCCGCACCAGAGATTCCCACCGATCGACGACAGGCCCCACCAATAAAAAGCGACGGGCGAACTGGAGATTACGCTCACCTCGTGGGTCTGTGGGTCGATCCGAACGAAACTCCCCCCGGAACCGGCATAGAACGCCCCCTGGTGAAACTCGAACGTCCATATCTCGTTGGGAAGAGAAGCTCTGAGAGAGACTGATCCCGATTCGGTGTCGACGTCGTAGAGCCAGTTTCCATGGCTGAGAACCAGTTCATCGTTCGGTCCGTGTGCGAGATCGTCATGACTACCCAGACTGAGGTCGAGCGTGGCCACGACGGCGTGTGAGAGGGACAAAGGGCTGTACTCGACCAGGTGGTTAGACCCCAGCTCGAGACTGAAGAATGAGCCCGCCCCAACGGACGTCGACCCGGTCGCCATCCAATCAACGTCGTCGAATGGTGTGACCCGGAGCGGAAGTGGCTCGCTCGGGGGTGTGCCGGGAAGTGGAACGCGAACCATGGAGTTCTCAGGCCCCCAGAACAGGTAGGCGTACCGCTCCACCGCAAAGCTCTCCGTTGGGAGCATCAGAATTCCGCAGGTCAAGACTAGAACGAACACTGCCGAGATTCTCATGCTTCCTCCCAAGGTAATAGTTGGCAAAGATAATTGTTCGATATTAGAGACTTGACGAATACGAATTCTACGATTTTGACGGCAGCTAGCTGACCTGTCAATTGGGAACCTACGCACCCGGAGCCAGCGATGGAATCCACCGCTGGATGGGCAGCATCGCCATGGACAACGGCGGCAACATGGCCCTCGGATACAGCGCCTCCGATGCTACAAGCGTCTACCCGAGTTCCTAGTACACGGGCCGGTTGGCATCCGACACGCTGGGGGAGTGTCTCGACATGGATGGATGATCCAGCTACCATTGCTGGGTTGCGAACCCGCGCCATATGAGGAATTGATCAATTACAGGAGTCGATGCCGTCGTTCCGGCGCGATTGACGGTTTCGAGTCGGCAGGACCCGAGGTAACCGAAGGAGGAGTGATGCTGCGAAATCTGACACTAGTTGTAGTTGCTACCATTATGTTTTTGGCGGTGATCGGCACTGGAATCGCGATCGCCGATGAACCCGACGTGATCTATCGAGGCACCTGGGGTGTCGCGAAATTCGACGAATCGCCGGCGCTCAGAGACATTGCGCCGCTCCCGGTGCCCGAGGGCCACATCGGCCGTTCGATTGTCGATCCCGATGGAGCCCCCGGGCCGTTCGGGCCGCAGGACATGGATCCGGTGGTGCAGTCCATCTCCGGAGACCGTGAGACTCCGGCGCCACTGATCAGCTTCGACGGCCCGGTGAATGTAGCCGGGTATTCGCCGCCGGATCCGGTTGGTGATGTCGGCCCGAACCACTATGTGGCGATGAGCAACGTCCACTTTGAGATCTATAACAAGACCGGCACCTCGCTCTATGGCCCCGCGGCCAACAACACGCTCTTCTCCGGCTTCGGTGGCCTCTGTGAGACCTCCAACGACGGCGATCCGATCGTGCTTCACGATCAGCTCTCGGACCGTTGGATCTTGACCCAGTTCGCGCTCGGAACGACGAACTATAACTGCGTGGCGGTCTCGACCACATCGGACCCGCTCGGCACGTATTATCGCTGGGCCTTCAGCACCGGCCCCAACATGCCGGACTACCCGAAATACGGGGTGTGGCCGGATGCGCTCTACATCAGCACCCGAGAGTTCAACGGAGCGTTTGTCGGGATTGGCGCCTACGCCATCGACCGGGCTCAGCTCGTGGCCGGCAACGCCACGCCGACCGTGATCTCGTTCCTGGCAACCCCTTCTCCTGCCTACAACGTTGGTGACGGACTGCTGCCGAGCGACCTCGACGGGTCGATTCTCCCGCCGGCGGGTTCGCCGAACTACTTCGTCGGTGCGATGGACAACGGTGCTCAGTACAGCGCGCCCCAGGATGCGCTGACGCTTTGGAAGTTCACCGCCGACTTCGTGACTCCGGCCAACTCGACCTTTGTTCTGACGAACACGATCCCCATCGCAGCCTACGACACGGTCTATCCGTGTTCACCGGGCAGCCGCGACTGCATCCCGCAGCCGGGCACCACGAACAAGGTTGATATCCAATCCTACCGGCAGCGGCCGATTTTCCGTCTGGCCTACCGCAACTTCGGCACCCACGAGTCGCTGGTGACCAACCAGTCGGTGGAAGCCGTGCCCAACATCGGTGGCATCCGTTGGTGGGAGATCCGCGACCCGAACGGAACGCCGGTGATCCACCAAGAGGGCACCTATGCCCCGGGAGCCAGCGACGGAATCCACCGCTGGATGGGCTCCATTGCCATGGACTCGGCGGGCAACATGGCGCTGGGCTACAGCGCTTCGGATGGCACCAGCACCTACCCGAGCTCCTGGTACACCGGGCGATTGGCGAATGACCCTCTCGGGACCATGCCGCAGGGCGAGCAGTCCTTTATCAACGGCACGGGTTCCCAGACCGGCAGTCAACGGTGGGGCGACTACTCATCGATGAACGTCGACCCGGTCGATGACTGCACCTTCTGGTACGTCAACGAGTATCTGCCGACCACCAGCAGCGTCGGCTGGCGGCTGCGCATCGGCGCGTTCAAGTTCGACGCCTGCGGCACACCTGATTTCTACCTCGGGGGAACCCCCGCCACCGCCGATGTCTGCACCGGCTCGAACGCGGTCTACAACATCACCGTCGGACAGGTCAGCGGTTTCACGAATTTAGTCACGCTGGGAGCATCGGGCAACCCGGCCGGCACCACCACAGGCTTTTCCACCAACCCGGTGACTCCGCCTGGGTCGAGCAATTTCACCATCGGCAACACCGGTTCAGTCGCGCCGGGAAGCTATGTCGTGACGGTGAGTGGAGCAGCCACAGCCAGCCCGGGTCACACCCTCGACCTTGACCTCAACGTCTTCTCCGCCGTGCCTGGAGTCCCGGCGCTGGTGCTTCCGACCAACGGCGCGCTCAACCAGGCGGTTCGGCCTGATTTCCAATGGACTGCGGCAGCCCAGGGGAGTGCCTACACCCTTCAGGTGGCCACCGACGCCGGTTTCTCGAATGTGGTCTATACCACCACCGTGCCAGGCACAACCGCCACGCCTAACGCCGACCTTGCGTCAAACACCCAGTTCTTCTGGCGAGTCATGGCGGCCAACCCATGCGGCACCGGCGCGACTTCGGCGACATACTCGTTCTATACCCAAGCGCTGCCGGGCGACTGTGGCATCGGCACTATTCCCTCGATCGAGTTCTTCGACGACCTCGAGACAGGAGCACCGGGTTGGGCCATCGGCAGCGGCAGTGTCGGCAACACCTGGGCGCTGTCAACCGCTCGGGCGTACAGCGGCACCAGCTCGTACTTGGGTGTTGACGTAACAACCACCAGCGACCAGCGTCTCGACTCGCCGCCTGTGGTCTTGCCCACCGGCGCCAGTCCGTTGACGCTCCAATTCTGGAACTGGCAGCTGATGGAGGACAAGACCGGCGGCTGCTGGGACGGGGGCGATGCCGAAATCTCGACCGATGGCGGTTCCACCTGGAATCCGCTGCCGACGACCGTCATGCTGACGGACCCCTACGACGGCCCGACCACGGGTCTTGGCGGTCTTGACGGTTGGTGCGCCGACCTCGGCGCTGCGGCAACAGTCTGGATGAGGTCGGTGGCTGACATCGACGCCTATGCAGGACAGACTGTGCATTTCCGCTTCCGCCTCGGGACCGACTCATCGGTCGGCCGTGAGGGCTGGTATATCGACGACGTCAAAGTCCAGTCGTGCGTGGCGGGTGACCCCCCCATCTTTACCGACGGTTTCGAGTCGGGTGACTTCACTGCGTGGAGCTCGCATACCCCCTGACCGTCGACCGTATCTTTGAATCTACCGGCCGGGCCCTTCGGGGCCCGGTTTTTTATGCTCTACCTGATCTACATCAAGGACGGAAACGCGACTGAGGCTCATATTCGTCCTCAGGAGGAACGATGAGCGAACTACTCGACAACTCACGTCACCGGATCGAGACCCTCAAGGGGATCATCAGACAGCTCCACGATGGGGCCGACCCCGAGCAACTCAAAGACGAATTCGGCGATCTTCTCGCTGAGGTCGGTGTGACCGAGATCGCGGCCATGGAGAACTCGCTCATGAACGAGGGGATGGCGCAGGAGGAGATCCAGCGGATGTGCGATGTCCACGCAGCCGTTCTCGGCGGTGGATCATCATGCGCCCCAGTGGAGGTTCCCACGGGCCACCCGGTTCAGACCTTCCAGCTCGAGAATGCCAAGATCCGGGAGCTGACAAAAGGCTACCGCGAGGCCGTCGACACTATCGGCGCCTCGAACGAAGGTCTTGATCTGGGGCTCGCGGCGTGGCGCCAGGCCCACGACGAACTCGCCGGTCTCGAGGCCCATTACGTCCGCAAGGAATACCTCGTCTTCCCATTCCTCGAAAAGGCCGGAATCGCCGGACCTCCCAAGGTGATGTGGGGCGTCCACGACGAGATCCGGGCCAAGATCGCGGCGGCGGTGGATCTACTGGACAACGCGGCCGAGCTCGATGCCGAACAAATCGGTCTGGCCGTCGAGACCGTGATCGAGCCCATGCTCGAACAGATCGAGAGCATGACGTCGAAAGAGGACCGCATCCTGTGGCCCATGTGCCTCGAGCACTTGACGGTGCGCGACTGGGAGAACGTGCGCGGCCAGTGGGACGAGTTCGGCAAGGGACTCGTTGAACCGGCCGGGATCTGGCTGCCGGTACTGCCGCAGCTGCCGGAGAAGCCGGTTGAGCTGCCCTCGGACGATGCCATCACCCTGCCGTCGGGCCACCTCAGCGTGCGTCAGTTGACATCACTGCTCAACACCCTGCCCATGGACATCACCTTTGTCGACGCCGATGACCGGGTGGGGTATTTCTCGGAAGGGACCGACAGAGTCTTCGCCCGCAACCGCGCGATCGTCGGGCGCAAGGTCGAGGACTGCCACCCGCCCAAGAGTGTCCACATTGTCGAGGCTGTGGTCTCGGATCTGAAGTCGGGCAAGCGCGACGTCGCCGAGTTCTGGATCCAAATGGGTCCGCGGTTTGTTCACATTCGCTATTTCGCCATGCGGGACGACAGCGGCGAGTTTCTCGGCACCCTCGAGGTGACCCAGGACATCGCTCCTCTGCGCGCCCTCGAGGGCGAACGCCGCCTGCTCGCTGAAGCGCCCGCGCAAGGAGCCGGGGCATGATCATCAGCCCCGAGAGCAAGATCGGCGATCTCCTCGACGCCTACCCGGAGGCCGAGGCGGCGCTCATCGCCATCGCCCCCAAGTTCAAGGCGTTGAAGAACCCGGTGCTGCGGCGTACGGTGGCCAAAGTGGCGACCCTCGAACAGGCGGCGCGGGTTGCCGACATGCCGGTCAACGAACTCGTGCGCTCGTTGCGGCAGGCGCTCGGGCAGGATGCCGGAGCTCTTGACGAGGAGGCGGGTGACTCAAAGATTGCCGGCGATGCCCCGGATTGGATCGCAGACGGCGCCAAGCGAGAGTTTGATGCCGATGCCATGCTCGCCAAGAGCGAGACGCCGGTGGGCAAGGTGAGCGAAGCCCTGGCAGGAATGGCGGCGGGTGAGGCTCTTCTCGTACGCTCCACGTTCCAGGTTGCCCCGCTCATCGACGCCATGAAGGCGAAGGGCCACGAGGTCTTCACCCGAAAGACCGGCGATGATGCGTGGGAGGCGTGGGTGCGGCGGGGGGTGTGATTGCGGCCGCGGACGCGGCCGCAACCGGACGCGCGTATGATGTCTCCATCGACCACCGAGTGCGAAACGGAGACCACGATGGCCCCAGAAATCCAAAGCCCTTCACTCACCCCGGAAGAGATTATCGCCATCGAGCGGCCGGACTCGTCGCTCATGAGCTACTACGTCCTGGCGTCACTGGTGGCGGGACCGTTCTTCCCCTTTATTCTGGTGCCCCTCTATTTTCGCTATCACACCATGCGATACCGGTTCTCGGATGAGGGTGTGTCCATGCGTTGGGGGATTCTCTTCCGCAAGGAGATCAACCTCACCTTCGCCCGGATCCAGGACATCCACCTGACGAGCAACTTCGTCGAGCGTTGGCTCGGGCTGGCACGGATCCAGATTCAGACCGCGAGCGGCAGCGCCAAGGCCGAGATGGTGATCGAGGGGATCACCCACTGTCGCGCGCTGCGCGATTTCCTCTATTCGCGGATGCGCGGCGCGAAGGGGTTGTCGTCGACGGTTTCGACCCCTACGGACTTGGCTTCAACCTCGTCATCGTCACCCTCGGAAGTGGCGTCGGTCCTTCGCGATGCGGTCGTCGAGCTTCGCGCCATTCGCACCGCACTGGAGCAGCGACAGGGAGGCGGATACGGAGGGCAGGACCATGTCTGAGGGCCCGCTCACACGGTCGATCACGCGCTTTCTCAAAGTTCCTCCAGAGCCAGAGTCGCCGCTGGGCAGCCCGGGAACGGTGAGGATCTTCAACGCGGCCCCGGGTTACTACCAGTATCGCCTCGTGCTGTGGGGCATCCGTCAGGCCGGGGCGGTGATCGGCCTCGTGGTTGGTCTCGCGTTTGTTGCTGGAGGGATCGAGTTCGCGTCGTTTCCACTGAGCCGCGAACTGGCGACGCTCATTGAGGTGGTCGGCATTGGTTTCTTTCTTGTCCAGCTCCCGTTGTCGTTTCTGATGGTGAGGCTCGACTACCGTTACCGGTGGTATATGACCACCGACACGAGTCTGCGGATCCGAGAGGGCATCACCACGGTTCGCGAACGCACCATGACATACGCCAACATCCAGAACCTGTCGCTCAAGCAGGGGCCGGTCCAACGGATCTTCGGGATCTCGGATCTTCAGGTACGCACCGCCGGCGGCGGTGGTGCCGAGAGTTCTGAAGAGTCCAAGAAGGGGCATTCCGAGGCCGACAACATGCACCTCGGTTATTTCCGCGGCGTCGACAACGCCGAAGAGATCCGCGACCTCATCCTGGCGCAGATGCGCGGTATGCGTGACTCGGGCTTGGGCGACCCCGACGAGCCGGATGCGGCGCCCGCAGCAGCCCCGACAGCGAGTGCTGATTCAAATGAACTGCTGGCCGTTGCCCGGGAGATGCTCGCCGAATCGAGGCGGCTCAGAGCGGTTTTGACGAGCTGACTCGAGACTCAAGTATTTCGAGCAGGAACGGGTGGAGTGTCCGTGCGAGTAGACGTTGTCCCTCCGCGGTGGGATGGAGTCCGTCGGGCTGGAGGAGGGTCGGGTCGGCGCCGACTTCGCGGACAAAGCCTGGGATCAGTAACGCCCCCTCCTCATCGGCGACTCGAAGATAGAGGTCGGCAAAACCCGATGCATAGTCGGGCCCGTAGTTGGTGGGGACATCCATCCCGAGGAGCACGACCTCAGCGCCGGACTCGCGGCCTCGGCTGACGATTTCGCGGAGGTTCTTCTCGGTGTTGTCCAGTGGCTGGCCGCGGAGCGCGTCGTTGCCGCCGAGTTCGACAACGAGGATCTCGGCCGGTCGCTGGAGGACCCAATCGATTCGGGACAGGCCACCGGCTGTGGTGTCGCCGCTGACTCCGGCATTGACGATGGTGACATCGAAACCCTCGGCCCGAAGGAGGGATTCCGCGACCGCGGGGAAGGCTTCGGCCTCGGCGAGACCGAGCCCCGCGGCCAGGCTGTCGCCGAGTACGACGATGCGGAATTCGGATTCGACCTGAACAATCGGGACGACTGTCGGTGACGCGGGTTGCGGCGCAGAGGGTGGGGGAGTACCGCAGCCGATGATGAGCACTGATAGGGTGGCCAACAACGCCAATCGATGCCGGGATGAAATGATTTGCATCATGAGGTAATTGTAGCGTTGTGATGAAGGAACGGAGTGGCCGCAACGATGGATGAAACGAAATTGCTCTCGCTGAGCGGCGTCGGGCGCCAGCTGCCCTCGGGCGGGAAGATGCTGACGATTCTCGACGCCATCGATCTCGATATCGCCGAGGGTGAGTTTGTCGCCGTGCTCGGTCCATCGGGCAGCGGAAAATCGACCCTGCTCGCCCTCATGGCCGGGCTCGACCGTCCGAGCACCGGCAAAATCTCGATCAGGGGTGAGCGCATCGACCGTCTGTCCGAAGACCGGCTCGCTCTGATGCGGCGCCACACCATCGGTTTTGTTTTCCAGTCGTTCCAGCTGCTGGGCAACTTCACCGCACGGGAGAACGTCATGCTCCCCATGGAACTCCTCGGACGATCGGATGCGCGAAAACGGGCCGACGAGCTGCTCGAATCCGTCGGGCTGGCCGAACGGGGCCACCACTACCCGACGCAGCTTTCGGGTGGGGAGCAGCAGCGGGTCGCTCTCGCCCGCGCTTTCGCTCCCAAACCGGCGCTGCTGCTCGCCGATGAACCCACGGGCAATCTCGATGGCGCGACCGGCCGGGTGGTTCTCGATCTCCTCGCCGAGATGCGGGCAAGCGAAGGAGCGACCCTGGTTCTCGTGACTCACGATCCCGCGGTGGCGGCCCTCGCCGATCGCCGGATCCACCTCCGTGATGGTCGTATCGAGCACGAAGAGACCAACTGAATGAGGTGGTTGACCCTGGCTGGGCGCGAGTTCCGGGGATCAACCGGACGAATCGTCTTTTTTGCCGCCTGCCTCGCGGTCGGGGTTGCTGCGGTGGTGGCGGTTTCCGGACTGTCGAGCGCCCTCGACCAGACGATCCGGGCACAGGCTCGGCAGCTCCTTGCTGCGGATCTCGCGGTCGGGAGCCGGCGACCCATTGCGGTTGAGATTCTCGCCGCCATTGACGGGCTGGCGGGCGCGCATCGCGTCGAGGTGTGTGAGTTGCCAAGCGTCGTCACGGGAGCGCCGGGCAACGACGGTGATGGTGCGCCCGGCGCCTCGGTTCTGAGCGAACTCAAGGCGGTGGGGGATGGCTATCCCTTCTATGGCGAGCTTGTGACCCAGCCTGCGAGGCCGCTCGATGAGCTCCTTGACCAACATCACGTCGTGGTCGCTCCTGAACTACTGGTGAGACTCGGACTTGATGTCGGAGATGGATTGAGGATCGGCGGCGAACACTTCACCATCGCGGGCACTGTCTCCGCGGAACCGGATCGAATGGGAGCGTCCTTTTCTTTTGGGCCGCGGGTGCTGCTGTCTCTTGCGGCGCTCGAGCGGACCGGGTTGGCTGGTCTCGGCAGCCGGGTGAAATACACGGTCCTGGTTCGGTTGCCCGATGGCACCACTCCCGATAGGCTCGCGGCAGCAGCCGGGGCCATCAGAGGCGCCATCGCCGATCCCGAGTTCGTCGATCTCGAGACCGCGTCGGAAGCGCAGCCGACACTCCGCTCGGGTCTCGGCCGGGTCGAGCGCTTCCTCGGTCTGGTCGCGCTGCTTTCGTTGCTCATCGGCGGTATCGGGGTCGCCCAAGCCGTTCGGGCGTGGCTGGCGGGGCGGCTGGATGCAATCGCCGTTTTACGCGCTCTTGGGGTGCGTCCGCGCGAGGTCTTCGGTCTCTATCTCGGCCAGACCGCGCTGCTCGCACTTCTCGGGAGCATCGTTGGAGCGCTGGCCGGGACCCTGGTGGCGCGGGCCGTGCCGACGATGGTCTCGGGTCTCCTCCCGGTCGAGGTGGTGGTCGGTTGGCAGCCCATCGCCATGGTGCGGGGGGTTGCCCTGGGCCTCGGTGTTGCGCTCCTCTTTGGTCTCAGACCGCTGGTTGACGCCATGCGGGTGCCGCCGATCCGGGTCCTCCGACGCGATGCCGATCCACTACCGGTGAGTCGGATCGTGGGGGTGTTGTTGTCGTCGGTTCTCCTGGTGGGTATCACCGCGACCGCCTCGATCCAGTCAGGATCGTTGCTCCGGGGATTGCAGTTCGCTGCCGGCCTCGTCGTCGCCGTTGCGGTCCTCGCGGGTTCGGCGTATCTCGTCGTTCGCATCACCGGCAGAGCCCCGCGCGACCACGGTTCGGTCACCCTGCGACACGGCCTCGCCGCCCTCGCTCGGCCCGGATCGGGGACTCTCGGAGCCATCGTCGCCCTCGGTCTCGGGGTGCTGACCGTGGTCGGGATGTGGCTCATACAGGATCGAATTTCGGCGCAGCTCAGGGCGGATCTACCGGATCAGGCGCCGACGGTGTTTCTGGTCGACATCCAACCCGATCAGTGGGCGGGTGTCGAGGAGAACCTCGCCGCGGCGGGCGCCCGGAACATCGACTCGGTGGAAGTGGTGATGGGGCGTCTCGCGTCCATCAATGGGGTTCCGGTCGCCGAGCTCGCGGTGGTCGAGAATGACCGTTCGAGCGACCGCCGTTGGGTGCTCACCCGGGAGCAGCGCCTGACCTCGATGGCGACGCTGCCGGATGACAACGTCGTCGTCGACGGCGCTCTGTGGAGCCACCCGGATCGCGCCGAGGTCTCCATCGAAGAGGATTTTGCTCGTGATCTCGGTGTCGGGGTCGGCGACAGCATCGTCTTCGACATCCAGGGAGTCCTGGTGGAGCTGCTCGTCAGCAGCATCCGCACCGTCGAGTGGGAAAGTTTCTCGATCAACTTCTTCCTGGTTGTGGAGCCTGGCGTCCTCGATCGTGCGCCGCGCTTCCGCATTGCCACCGCCCGTCTGGATGCCGCGGAGGAACTTCCGCTCCAGGATCGACTTGCCGCAGCATTTCCCAACGTGACGGTGTTGCGGATCAGAGACGTGCTCGAGAAGGTCGTCGGAATCCTCGAACAGCTGGGCAACGGGATTCGTTTTCTCGGCGCCTTCACCGTCCTCGCCGGGATCGCCATCCTCGCCGGTGCAGTGAGCGCGGGCGCCATTCGACGCGGTCGGCAGGTGGCGCTTTTCAAGACTCTTGGGATGACCCGAGCGCAGGTGGTCGCGGTCTTCGCGGTCGAGTACGCCCTCGTCGGCCTGGTGTCCGGCGTCCTCGGCACCGTCGGGGCGGTGGTCATGGCCTGGTCGGTCATTCGTTTCGGTTTCCAGATCGCGTGGGCCTGGCACCCCGGCGCGCTCATGGTGGCGCTTGCTGCGACGGTGGTTTTGAGCGTTGTCGCTGGCCTGGCCGCAAGCGCCCGGGCGTTGGCGGTCAGACCCTTGGCGGTCCTCCGGCAGGGAGACTGAGATCCCGGCGTACAATCGGAGGGATGGAACGGCGCCTTTGATCATGGGTTCTCGTCTTGACCACGGTCGATGGGAATCGACGGGAGCTTCCCGGCCGGTGCTGGTGGGTTTGCTCTGTTTCATGCTGCTCGGTGGACCGTTGGCCGCCCAGAGTACCTTCTACGATGCCTATGAACTCGGGCTGGCCCACGAGCGGGCCGGCAGATGGTCGGCGGCGTTGGAGGCCTTCGAATCCGCGGCGCGACTGCGGCCTGAGTCCGGCCGGGATGTGCCGACCTTCGGCCGAGACACGCTCTCGGTCTATGATCCCTCTCTTCATCTGGCGAGGGTCGAGATCGAGTTGGGCCGAAACGTGGAGGCTTCATCGCACCTGGAGGCCGCTCGATCTGCCGGAGTCAGTCCGCGTTCGGAGATCGAAGCGCTGGTCGCCAGACTCGGTGAGGGTTCCGTCGTTGAAGATGCGGCAACGGCCGTTCCGGTGACACCGACGCGAGTGGTCGAGGCCGAACCGACAAGATCACCGATTCCGCGATCAGAATCGCCGGTCGCGAGTGAGGAGATCTTGGGAGCGGTTCGCCCGACCGCGACACCGGCAGAAGAGGTCGCCGCCGGGGGTGAGAAAAGCGTGGAACCCGAGCCTCCCGTCACGGCCGTCGACGACCCACCCGAGGAAAATCGAGGGGCGGGCATCCTCCTTCTTGCCGTGATCGTCGTGGTTGCGGTGTTTTTCGTGCTTCGACGCCGTCGCTCGGGTCGTTCGGCGGTCGAGAAATCTAAATACGACACAACCCCGACCCAGCGGGTCGATACGGGGACCGGCGCGAATCCGGACTCCAATGCCTCGTCGGCGGCCGGGCTCCCCCTGATCGGCGGTTATCGCGTGCTCGGCCGGTTGGGCCGTGGAGGAATGGCGACCGCCTATCGGGCCGAACAAACACGGGACCGCCAAGTTGTCGTCTTGAAGATTCCCCACGAACACCTCTTGGATGACCATGAGTTCGTCGAGCGTTTTCTTCGCGAGGGTTCCCTCGGCGCCACGATCCATCACCCCAACATCATTCGCATTTTCGAGGCGGGAACCCACGAGCGGACGCCCTTCATCGCCATGGAGCTGGTCGAAGGGGAAACCCTCGAGTCCCGGTTGGCCCGCGAGGGCGCGTTGCCGGCCCCCGAAGCGTTGGAGATCGCTCGCGGTATCGCGCTCGCCCTCGACTACGCTCATGTCAAGGGCGTTGTCCACAGAGACATCAAACCCGACAACGTGATGCTGCTCGCCGACGGTTCGGTCAAGGTGATGGACTTTGGGATCGCGCGGGTGGATGCGGCGCCGGGGCTCACAGCGACCCACACCTATCTCGGAACGCCGCTTTACAGTGCCCCCGAGGCGATCGATCCGGGACAGGTCGGTCCGCACAGTGATCTCTACAGCCTTGGGATCGTGCTCTACCGCATGCTCTCCAACCGGGTTCCCTTCGAGGCTCCGAGCCCGCTCAAGGTGGTGGAGCTGCATCGGACTGCGCCACTGCCCCCACTGGCCGCCGATCTCGGAATACCGGCGCCTGCGGAGGCGATGGTCCGCCGCCTAACCGCCAAGCGGAAGGAAGATCGCTACCCGTCGGCGGAGTCCTTCCTCGACGATCTCAATCGCTATTTGACAGGCCGGGGTTCGAGTCAGTCTTCAGGAGCGACAGACGACTGACGGCCCTGCTCGCCAGGCGATGGGTTTCGGGTCTGTCGGCGGTGGCCTTGAGGGTTTGCTCGGCGGTTGCGAAGCGGAGGAAACCTCGGTCGATATCCCATTTCGCGGTGCCGGTCACTTCGTATCGACCGTGGACGATGTGCAGGAGCCTTCCGTCCTGCATCCGGATATCGCTGTCGACGAGGTTGAGTTCCCCCTTTGCCTCGATGACGAGGACGTCCGCGCCGTCGATCTTCTCGGTTCCGACGACGTTGATTCCGATGACCACATGCAGCGGGTCTCCGGTGGCGCCCGGAATCTCGATGTCGAAGTCCTGGGTCCAATTGCTGCCGATCGTCATTGGAACGGCAGGGGCTGTTGTTACGACAAACCACACTCTGGGATCGACCCCGGGGAGGAGAAAGAGGGCGATGGCTTCGACGCCGGTGGACGCCGTCGGCTGGAACTGCGGGCCGAGGGTCACGGTCATGGGTTTGGCGAACGGCGTGTTCGGACCCGGTTTGGTCCAGTGCTTGCCCAGTAGATAGCTCACCTCGGTCTCAGTGGCGCGGATTCCCAGTTTCCCCTTGGAGCTCTCACCGATGCTCTCGAGGCTCGTTCCATTGAGATCGAAGAGACAGCCGCCATCGTGGGTGAGGCGCGTGGCATCGAGCACGAAATCAAAGTCCGTGCTCATCTTCACCCAGTCCGAACCCTTGACGGCGGGTGACCAGCTCAGCTCGTTCTCGAGGTGCCAGGAGTATTCGAGTTGTTCCCCCACACGGTAGGTGGGGGTGATCGTGATGGTGTCGCCGGCAGCGAGATCGCCCGCCACGGAGACCAGGATCATTGCAGCGAGAATGACGTATGTGCCGATACAAGTTCGGTGGCAGGCGCCCCGGCCGCTTTGAAGTCGATCCAACATCATTCCCCCTTTAATTCCTCGTCCTGCCAATGTACACCGCGGGACCATTCTGCGTCGGTGGGTTTCACCTCAGCGACCGACAAAGCGGAGCAGGTGTTTTCTGAACTGCGCCACCATCCCGGCCGGGTTCACAAACGCACCGCTTTCGTCGAGCAGCGATTCGCCGTGGCGGCGGTGGGCCACCATCCTCTCGGCGAGCTCCTCAGCAAGTTCCGTTTCATTCTCGAGCAAGCTGCGCAGGCTTTCCTCGTCCAGTTCGACCACTTCGAGGGCCGAATCGGCTGCGCGCACGGTGGCGGTGCGTATGCTCCCGGTGAGAAAAGCGATTTCACCGAAAACATCGCCCGGTTGCATACGGGCCACTTCCCGCTGGTTCAATTCGATCGTCGCGTTGCCGGTCTTGACCAGGTAAATGGCGGTGGATTCTTCGCCGGCGGTGACCACGGCCTCGCCCGGCGCAAACCGAAGAATGCGGGAGGAATCCGCCATCGCCGCGAGCTTTTCAACAGGGATTTCGCCGAATATCGACGATCTTTCAATGGCTCGGAGCCGTTGATCCGCGGTGTCGGTCGAGACCCGACGGGGCGCCCGATGGAGGGTGCGCTGCGGGAATGGAATCTCCATCCCCGCGCGGGCCAGGGCCTGATGCGCCCGGGTCAGAAACTGATCAGTCAAATCCTCCCGGGCCCAGGGTGTCCTGGTCCAGAGACGGCACTCGTAGACAATGGCGCTGTCGGCCCACTCCGACGTGAGGATCCTCGGGCGCGGTTCGGTCAGGACACCGGGGATGCCTCTTGCCACCGTGGCGAAGACCTTCTTCGCGGCATCGGGTGGGACGCCGTAGGCCAGCCCCAGGCGAATGGCGACCGCCGCCGGACGCTGCTCTGACCCGAGAAGGGTGATCCTGGCGGCGCCGACATCGGCGTTTGGTACGAGAAGGCGTTCACCGAGGCGGGTTCGGATCAACAGTGAGCGCCAGCCGGTCTGTTCGATCATCCCGACCCGGCCGTCGATTTCGACCCAGGTTCCCATGGGCAGACGCTGCTCCCACGCGAGCGCCAGACCGGCCAAGAGGTTGCCCAGGGTTTGTTGGAGGGCGAGGCCGACGACCACGGTGATGACCGCCGAGGTCGCCACAATTCCGGTCACCTCGATCCCGAAGCTGCGCAAGAGGATGGCCCCGAGGGCCAGGTAGACCCCGAGGGTCACCACCTCGCGCATCAGTCGCGGAGGCGCGATTCCCATGCGCCGAACCAGAATCCAGTCGAAGACCAGCATCAGGCAACCGCGGACGAACAGAAAACCGATCGCAAGCACCAATACGACGTTGGTGGCGCGCAGGATGGCGGGGTCGAGATCGAGTGCACCGGTGACAAACCGAGCAAGGGCCGCCGCCGAGACAAACAGCAACGGAGCGGTCAAGGGCCGCAGCCTGCGCAAGGGCTCCAGCCGGAGCAGGAAGGCAACCACGAGGGTGGAGAGCACGAGGACGATATCAAGCATGGTGGGTTCATGGTACTTCGCCCGACCCGGATATGGGTGGAGAAGATCGACCGAACAGGCTGAGTCGAGATCTCGAGACAGGGTAGATCATTGTGATTGTCGGCAGACGGGTTGATCGGCGTCAAGGATCGAGATCGTTTCTCAGGTGTAGAATCAACCCATGAAACACGTTTTATTTCAAAAGGGCTTTCGTCCGTTCTTCCTCCTCGGTGGTCTTCTAGGCGCGGGTCTGATTCCATGGTGGGCGTTCCACTATGACGCCGAGTTGACCGGCGAGCCCGGACTCGAAGGCATCGGCTGGCACAGCCACGAAATGATCTTCGGATTCACCTGCGCCATCCTCGCCGGGTTTCTCCTCACAGCGGTCGAGAACTGGACCGGCAAAACAACGGCGAAGGGTGCCCTGCTGGCCGTGCTTGTCGGACTCTGGGCGTTCGGACGCCTGGTCGGGGTTGGGGGCGTCACCTCGACCATCGCCGGGATGGCTGAACTCAGCTTCCTGCCGGTTCTGACGGTGGTTCTGGCGATTCCGCTCATCCTGAGTTCGAGCAAGCGGAACTATCAGCTTCTCGCCCTGCTGCCGTTGTTATGGCTCTGCGACGCCCACCACCACATGCGGGCGTCGGGGCTGTTGCCGCAATCGTATCTGCGGAGCGATCTCGTGGCTGTCGACCTGATCGTCGTGGTTCTGATCATCATCACCGGACGCATCGTGCCGCTCTTTACACGCAACACCCTCGAAGACGATGGCGTGCGTGCGATCCCCGCGCTCAACATCGCGGCGACGGTGGCCGCCTTCCTCGTCGTGGTTGTCGAGGTGGTGGCGCCGACATCGATGGCCATGGCGGTTGCGGCCGGGTTGGCCGGGCTGCTGGTTCTTGCTCGGTCGTTCACCTGGGGTTCTCTCCGGACCATCACGAAACCGATCCTCGGGGTGCTCCATCTCGGCTATGCCTGGATCTGGATCGGTCTCTTGCTCAAGGCCGCGTCGGCGGCGGGTTTCATGATCCCACCCAGCGCCGCGACTCATGCCCTGACCGCCGGGGCCATCGGGACCCTGACCCTGGGGATGATGGCGCGGGTGACCCTGGGTCACACCGGCCGCAAGCTCGAGGTCTCGCCGTTCATGGTTCTGGGATTTGTCGCCATCACTGCGAGTGCGATCATCAGGGTTTTCGGGCCGTGGTTCAGAGCCGATCTGACGGCGACCATGCTCACCGTGTCTGCGGGTCTCTGGGCGGTCGCGTTTTTGATCTACGTGGTCGTCAACGCGAAATACCTGGTCACGCCGAGGCCGGATGGCAAGGCAGGCTAGGAATTATGAATTTTGAATTATGAATTTTGAATTGCCATCACAACACACCATGTGCGATGTCATTAAGAATTGAGACTCTTGCAAAACCGTCGTTTTTTGATGGTGAGTGGTCTCTGTGCCGGCGAGACGCCAGCACTACAAAGAGCTGAGATCCATTGTAGGGCCGGCGTCTCGCCAGCCTGATGGTGAGGAGGGTCGGAAGACCACAGTGTCCAGTTCTTGAATTTTGCAAGAGGCTGAATTGTGAATTGCCATCACAACGCACCCGGTCAGCTGCGATGGTGAGATGGTGCGATGTAATTCATAATTCAAAATTCATAATTCATAATTCTCCTCAACGATCCTGATCGTTGAGGACACGATCTCATCAAATCCCGGGCCGCATTGGTTCTGGTTGGCGGTGGCGGCAATGGTGAGATCGAGCTCGGGTACGTGGACCGCCATGGTTCCCCAAAAACCGGTGTGGTGGTAGGTGGTGTAGCCCTCGGTTTCGAGGACCCACACACCCATCCGGTAGGCGCCGGGCGGCAACGAGCGTTCGGTTGCCGTCGGACTCACTGCGGGCCCCTCGATCGTGCTGAGCATGATATCGACGGTTCCGGGATCCGAGTAGACGTCACCCCTGAATATCGCGCCGTGGAAACCGGCCAGGTCGCCCATGGTCGTGGCGATCCCGCCACCGCCGTAGAGGTCGAAGTAGGGGAGAAATTCCGTGACATCAAGATCTCCCAAGTATTGGTGCGCCCGTTCGGCCGCGCCCTCCGGCATGGGTTCGAGAATCTCCCACCAGGTCGAGTCCAGCCCGAGCCTTTCGAAGCCGACCAACTCACGAACCGCTTCAGCCAGGCTCTGACCGGTGAGGTCCTCGATGATCGTCCCGAGCAGTACATAGCCCGAGTCCGAGTAGCTGTAGACCTCGCTCGGTCCGGCGAGAGGCTCGCACCATTCGACGAGGCAACGAATCTGCTCGTCGGGCGTCCAATGGTGGTTGGGATCGGCCACGATCGCTTCGGTGTACTCCTCGGCCCCGCCGTGGTCATTAAGCCCGCCGGTGTGGGTCAAAAGATGACGGATGGTGATGGCTGAAGGATCGTAGCCATCCGATTCCAAGAGCGCTGAGAGTTCGGGATCGAGGTAGTCGGCAACCGCGGTGTCGAGATCGATCTTCCCCTCCTCGGCCAACCGGAGAACCGCGGCCGCCACATAGGTCTTGGTGTTGCTGGCGATCCGTACCGGGTTGGCCGGGGTCATGGGTGTTCCGGCCTCGGGATCGGCCAGCCCGGCCGCTCCCTCCCACTCGATGCCAAGGGTGGGCGAAATCACCGCCAGGGCAGCCCCGTGAATGTTGTCGTCTCCGGCCACAACCGATTCCACGAGTGCTTGGAAGGCGGGACCGGGATCCATCTGCGCGGTCGGGTCGTCGGGGGTCGAGCAGCTGATGGCGAATATGGGGATGATGATCATGAGAATGATGTCGCGTGCGTTCGATCGCATTGCGCCTCCGTTGCGGGAGTGTAGCCGGTTGTTGGGCTCTTGACATTTCAAAACTCAAGAGATAACGTCATGCGTTGAGATGGTAAGCCAGACCACCCGCTATGCCCTTCAGATCCTCGGCTATCTCGCCGGCAGAGGCGATGATCGTGTGCCCGGCGAGGAAATCGCCGAGGCGACTGGCATCCCCGCGAACTATCTCTCCAAGATTCTCAACCAGTTACGGAAAGGTGGGATGGTCGACTCGCAGAAAGGGTGGGGTGGGGGATTCGCTCTGCGAGCCGAGGCGCTCAACCGACCCATCAGCGAAGTCATGGCCATCATTGAAGGATCCGACGCAACGCTCCGGACCGACTGTCTGTTCGGACTCCCCGCGTGCGATTGTGAAAACCCGTGCCCGTTGCACTCATATTGGGAGAGCATTCGGGACACCTATCACATCATGTTGAATGAAGTTCACGTCGCCGATCTCGCCAACAGAGGTCGGTGAGTTTTTTTGTTAACTCAAAGGATCTCGGGATGTCTAAATATCTTGAGATCCACTTTTTCAGGAAGGGGATCAGGAGTGAATTATCGAAGGCTGTGGTTCGGCTTCATCTTTGTCATGGTGGGGTCGTTTTCGGTTTTGGGCTATTACGGCAGAGAGATCTACCGTCAGGCGCCGCCCATCCCTGAAAGGGTGCTGAGCGAAAGTGGAGAGGTCCTCTTCACTGGTCAGGACATCCGTGACGGTCAGAATGTCTGGCAGTCCACCGGCGGCCAGGAACTGGGCTCGATCTGGGGTCACGGTTCCTATGTCGCCCCCGATTGGTCGGCCGACTGGCTCCACCGCGAGGCGACCTTTATGGTCGGATACTGGGCTCAAGCGGAGCACGGCGTCGGCTTTGAGGAGTTGGACAAGGAACGGCAGGCCGCCCTCACCGCTCGGCTGCAAATCGATATACGGGCCAATCGCTTTGATCCGTCCAGCGGTGATCTCACCATCTCCGATCTGAGAGCCGCGGCCTTTGAGGCGAACAGGGCACACTACAGCGCCCTCTTCGGCGATGACCCGGCCGCCGCCAGCGAACGCGAGGCCTACGCCATGCGGCTCAATACGGTGGAAGGCGACGAGCGGATGCGGCAGCTCAACACCTTTTTCTTCTGGACCTCATGGTCGTGTGTGACCGAACGACCGGGGCAGGAAATCACCTACACCAACAACTGGCCCCCCGACGAGCTTGTCGGGAATTCGCCGACATCGAGCCTCATCCTGTGGACGGGTTTCTCGGTCGTGCTCCTTCTCGGGGGAATCGGGGTCCTGGCCTGGCACCACGCGGTCCATCGCAGCGATGGCCTCGACCCCGAAGTGTATCCCGAGAGCGACCCGCTGCTCGGGCTCAATCCCACGCCTTCAATGAAAGCGACCGTCAAGTATTTCTGGGTCGTCACGGCATTGATCGTCGTCCAGGTGATTCTGGGTGTCGTGACGGCTCACTATGGCGTGGAGGGGGGCGGTTTCTATGGGATCGACCTCGGCGATCTCCTCCCTTATGCGGTCAGCCGGACCTGGCATGTCCAACTCGCCATCTTCTGGATCGCAACTTCGTGGCTGGCGACGGGTCTTTTCATCGCTCCGGCGGTTTCCGGGTACGAACCCAAGTTTCAGCGCCTCGGGGTCAATATTCTATTCAGCGCGCTGCTGGTGATCGTCGTCGGTTCGATGATCGGCCAGTGGATGGGAGTGATGCAGAAGCTCGGTCTTGCTGAGAACTTCTGGTTCGGCCATCAGGGTTATGAGTATGTCGATCTCGGCCGCTTCTGGCAGGCTTTCCTCTTTGCAGGTCTTCTGATCTGGCTGGCCCTGATGGTGCGGGCGATCCTTCCGGCGTTCAAGATCGAAAGCGACAGCCGGCCTCTTCTGGGGATGTTCCTGATCTCATCGGTGGCCATCGCTGGGTTCTACGGAGCAGGGTTGATGTGGGGCCGCCAGACCAACCTCGCCATCGCCGAGTACTGGCGCTGGTGGGTGGTTCACCTCTGGGTGGAGGGCTTCTTCGAGGTCTTTGCAACGGTGGTGATCGCCTTCCTCTTTGTCCGGCTCGGTCTGCTCAAGACCCGCCTTGCAACCGGAGCGGTGCTCTTCTCGACAAATATCTTCCTCCTCGGGGGCATCATCGGGACCTTCCACCACCTCTACTTCACCGGAACACCGGTGTCGGTGATGGCGCTCGGTGCGACCTTCTCCGCCCTTGAGGTGGTCCCCCTGGTGCTCCTCGGTTTCGAGGCGTATCACAATCTGGCCTTGAGCCGGGCGAAACCCTGGATTGAGTCCTACAAGTGGCCGATCTACTGCTTTGTTGCCGTCGCATTCTGGAACATGGTCGGCGCCGGGATTTTCGGTTTCCTCATCAATCCCCCCATCGCCCTCTATTACATGCAGGGGCTCAACACCACCCCGGTCCATGCTCACACCGCCCTCTTCGGTGTCTACGGCATGCTCGGGATCGGGCTCATGCTCTTTGTTCTGCGTGGACTCGGCGCAAAGAACCAGTGGAACGAGAAGTGGGTGCGATTTGCGTTCTGGTCGATCAACATCGGGCTTGCCCTGATGGTCCTGATCAGCGTCCTGCCGGTAGGTTTCGCCCAGACCGTGGCCAGTGTCGAACACGGCCTCTGGTATGCGCGTTCCGCCGAATTCATGCAGCAGCCATACCTGCAAACCCTGCGTTGGATGCGGGTCTTTGGTGACACCATATTTGCTGTGGGTGCGTTGGCCCTCGCGTGGTTCATCATGGGACTCAAGACCGGATGGTCACTCAAGAGCGAGAGCTGAACGGTATTGATTTTCACCGGGGTCGTGTCTCGTGGCGCGACTCCGGTTTTTCAATCCCTTCGAAACACAAGCATCTGATTGTTGGCGGGCATTTCAACCCGTTCGTCGAGGACAAGACCCTTGGCAGCGTCGCGGATGGCTTCGAGATCGCGGATTCCCCAGCTCGGGTCGCGTCCGCGGAGGTTCTCATCAAAGGCTGCGTTACTCGGCGCCGTGTGGTCGCCGGCGACCCGGAATGGGCCGTAGAAAATCAACAATCCACCCGGAGTCAGATGCCGCCGAGCTCCGGCGAGGAGGCCGAGACAGCATTCCCAGGGCGTGATGTGCACCATGTTGGCGCTGAGTACGACATCAACCATGCCGATGTTCCAGTCGTCATCGAGGACATCGAGCCTGCGTGGCTCGAGGAGGTTTGAGCAGCTCGAGTCCTCCCGCCAGGCTCTGATCGACGCCAGGCGCTCGTCGTCGATATCGGTGGACAACCAGGTGATGCCAGGTAGGTTCTCCGAGAAGAAGACGGCGTGCTGACCGGATCCTCCGGCGATCTCGAGCACCGTCCCGCTTGGCGGCAGAACCCGGCGCAGAACATCGAGGATCGGTTGTTTGTTGCGCTCAGACGATGGGTGTTCGAGTTTGGTCATGGCCAATGCTCGGTGGCCTGCGGTGATAAATCAAGCTATGGCGCGATGAATTCATACGCACCAACGTCGGGCTGGGCATCCCGTGGGGTGCCTTCGACATCGTGCGTGGTGGCGCCGTCGGGGTTGCCGGAGTCGATGGCTGGTGAACCCGCCACGAGGCTGAGGTCGAGACCGAGCCAGTCGGCGAAATAGATGAGTTCGTCACCGGGCTGGAGTTCGTGGTTGTGATCACCACCCGAGAGGTTTCGGGTGGTGATGTTGTTGCGGATGGTGTTGCCGGTGCCCTCGATGCTGATCCAGGAGTAGCTCGGCCAACCGCTCGATCCGGCGGGTAGCCCGGAAAAGTTCGAGCCGCCCACCGCGGTGTTGTTGATGATCACCGAGTTGTTGGTGTCGTACCAGGTGATGCCGTGCCAGTGATCACCCTTGCAGATGTTGTTGGTGATCCGAAGCCGGGTCTTCGGGCCGTCTTCGAAACCGCTGAGACACTGGGTCGGCCCCAGCGAGTCCGCGGGCTGACCGGAGCCGTAACGGTTCATGAAGATATTGCCGGTGATCTCGACATCCGAGGAGAGATCGGGGTTGGCGCCCATGTGGCCCTGGAAGAAGTCGTCGTGGTGGCCGTCCCCAAGTTTGACTGAGTCATAGATCCTGTTGCCGATGAAGCGATTGAAGTGACCGCCGGTGGCGATCCCATCCCGCGAGAAGTACTCGACCGTGTTGCCGATGATGTCGGTGTGGTCGCCGCCGACCACGAACCCCATGGCGACGTTGACCAGCTCGTTGCACCGAACCAGCAATGGGCCGTTGCCGGTGTAGAGCCGCATGGCGTCCGAGACGTGATCGACCCAATCCGGAATGGTCGGGAGATCTCCCGATGTGAAGTGGCTGTTGAGGATCTGGATATTGCGGGCGGGCCCCTGACTGCTGTGATCCTCGACCCGCACCATGGTTCCGTTGGAGTCGTTGAAGAAGTTGAGCCCGGCAAGGCGCCACAGCCCGCTGCCGCGGAAGTGGACCGAGGCGAGGACGGGTTCGCGGAAGCTGGACGCCCTGATCGTGACCCAGTC
>RCNF010000281.1_pt1 | contig 24749 bp, 21 predicted proteins | sample 2041311 | NCBI WGS metagenome assembly RCNF01 (sample SAMN09708228, study PRJNA481090) | Marine sediment metagenome, whole genome shotgun sequencing project. | biome: marine sediment; feature: ocean; material: sediment; isolation source: Sewage treatment plant 2 marine sediment (STP2) ... | reverse complement strand
GCCGGCCGAAATCGTGCAGGTCGACTGCGACCTTGCGCCCGCTGCGCTTGAGATCCTTCTCGCCGGCCCTCGCCGCCCGACAGGTGTCCGGTGATGATCTCGAGAGGAATCTCCGTGCCGTCTTTGCGCATACCCGTGGCCATGCCCAGGTGAAAGCCGTCCTGCAGGGCACGGCGAAGTTGTTTCGCGCTTCGAGGCAGTGCAGCGTGTTGTTGACCGCTTCGTCACCGCTCGAGACACCCTTCATCTCGTAACCTTTCCCCTCGAGAAAGATTATGTGCGAGCGCAGGAGGTCTATCTCGTCATCGACCCAGAGTATCTTCTTTGGTTTCAATTCTCCGTGCCTTTCCAGAAATGCTTTAGTCTACAGGGAATGTGATCTGGAACGTCGTTCCCCCGCCCGGGTTGGTGGAAGCGACCCTTATGGATCCCCCGTGAATATCCTCCACGATCCTCTTCACGAGAGCCAGACCCAGCCCCCAGCCTCTGCTTTTCGTTGTAAAGCCGGGATTGAAGACCTTCTTCTTCATCCCGGAGCTCATACCTTTACCGTTATCGCTGAAGAGGATTACAACGGCCTGTTCGCCGGGATCTACTCTTCCCGTAATATTTATCTTTCCATCCTCGCCCGCAATCGCGTCGAGGGAGTTTTTTATCAGGTTCTCGAACACCCATCCGAGCAGGTCGGCGCTGCAACGGATCAGGGGCAGTTCCTCCATGTCTATCTCGATGGTCGAATTGATCTTCAGCGCGGGCCTGCGTCGTTCGAAATAATCGACTGTCTCCTCGATCACAGGGGCTAACTTCTGGTACTCGAGAGGAGGCGCCGATCCGATCTTGCTGAACCTCGATGAGATCCTGCTCAAACGCTCGACATCGGCTGAAGCCTCTTCTACCGGACCGTCGAGAGCTGATGAACAACCCTCTTCGGAAGCCTTCGAGCGGATGATCTCGAGCCAGCCCATGATCGACGATAGAGGAGTGCCGAGCTGGTGCGCGGTCTCCTTAGCCATCCCGACCCAGATCGACCTCTTCTCCCCCGTCTTGACCGCTCGCATACCGAAAAGCCCGATCACGACGAAGATGATGAATACGCCGAACTGAACGAACGGCGCGACACGAAGCTCCCTGCTCAATTTCGAAGGCCCGTAATGAATAACGAGTGCCAGCAGGTCCGATTCCACGCGGATAGGATCGTTGATACGGTCGAATTCGAGGGCGGTGCGCAGAACCTTTTCCAGCACTGGATCGTCCGGTTGTTCCGGATCGAAATCGATGACCCTGCGGTACTCATCGTCGGCAAGCATCTTGATCCCGATACCGCTCCACACGACCGGCCTGCTTGAACTGTCTGTCAGGATGAACGGAAGAGTGATCGCGCCGCGGACTTCCTTGATAAACTCCTGGCTCGATTCTGCGCTGACATCTTCCAGGGCTATGGCTATGAACTTCGAGAACAGCCTCGTCGTATCCTCCGACTGGGACTTCATCCTCGTTATCAGGCTGTTGTTATACCAGAGGGCGCCGGTCACAATGATGACCGTGCCGACGATGAAGTAGATCTTGATGAGAAACGGCAGATTTCCCGGAAGTCTGAGCGCGGACCTACGCTTCAATGTACTCCTGTCCTCCCATGTAGGGAACCAGTGCCTTCGGTATCCTGATCTTACCGGTCGGTGTCTGATTCGTCTCAAGGATCGTAACGATGATCCTGGGCAGCGCGAGTCCGGAGCCGTTGAGTGTGTGAACGAACTCAGGCTTCGCGCCCTTCTCTCTTTTAAACCTTATACGGGCTCTTCTCGCCTGAAAATCCTCGAAATTGCTGCATGACGAGACCTCGAGCCACCTGTCGGAAGCGGGAGACCATGTCTCTATATCATAGCATTTCGCAGCGGCGAAGCTCAGATCGCCGCTGCACAGCTCTATCACCCTGTATGGAAGTTCAAGGACCTCAAGGACCTCGCAGGCGTCGCCGAGCAGGATCTCCAGATCCTCGTATGATCTCTCCGGCAGGGTCCACCTGACCATTTCGACCTTGTCGAACTGGTGCACCCTGATCAGACCCTTCGTCTCCTGTCCGTAGCTCCCCGCTTCCCTGCGGAAACAGGGGCTGAACGCGGTACACTTTATCGGCAGGTCCCCGCCCTCGAGCATGCCGTCCCGGTAGATATTCGTCACCGGAACTTCGGCGGTCGGCACTAGAAAGAGGTCATCCTTCTCGCAATGGTACATGTCCTCCGCCATCTTCGGCAGCTGGCCGGTTCCGATCATCGAATCCCTGTTCACCAGGTACGGCACTGCCAGTTCCTCGTATCCCTGCTTTCTGTGAATATCAAGCATCAGGGAGACGAGCGCCCTTGAGAGCCTCGCGCCGTCACCCCTGAGAACCACGAATCCTCTCCCGGATATCAGCGCTCCAGCGGCCATATCGAGGATGCCGAGCTTTTCGCCGATCTCTTCATGAACGAGCGGCTTTTCCGGGAACTCGGGAATCTCGCCCCACCGCCGTACTTCCGGATTGTCCAGCTCGCACTTGCCGAACGGCACAGAGTCGTGAGGGAGATTGGGAATACCCGCTTCGAGTTCGCCGATCCTTTCCTCGATCTCTTTGAGCTCGTGATCGATCTCCTTGATACGGCCGGAGTTCTCCTTCATCTCGTTCATCAGGGCCGTCGCGTCTTCGCCCTGTTTTTTAAGAGCAGATATCTCTTTCGATACGCTGTTTCTCCTGTGCTTGAGCTTCTCCGTCTCCTGTATCAAGTCGCGCATCTTCGCGTCGAGCTCAAGGAGCCCGTCTATATCAAAATCGACGCCCTTGGCGACGACACCTTTCTTTACCTTTTCGGGATCTTTTCTTAATAGTTTTCTGTCGAGCATCGCCCCGTCATTCCTCCGGGATATTCCTGTACATTCCCATGATCTCCCCGCCGCCCTTCTCGAAAAGGTCCCCGACGAGCGATCCTATCACCTTCATTTCGTCACCCTTCCACCCTGTATCCTCCGATATGATCTTTGCCGATCCATCCGGCGAAGCGATCACAGCGCTGATACTGAACTCGTCCTCGTCGAACTCGGCAAGGACGCCTATTCCTCCCTTTCCATCCTTCGACAACGCGCCGAGGAGCATCCTCTCGAGCATGACCTCGGAAAGGCTGGCCGGATGGTTGACCTGTCTGACCGCAGCGGCGGCGTTTTTATCTCCGGCACGGACGATCAGCAGGACCGCGCCCTGGCCCGCCGGTGGCATACAGATAGACGAAGTAAACACCTCCACTACCTCGTCCTGTCTGCCGAGCAGTTCCACTTCCCATGCACGGGCAACAAACCCGCCGATCTCACCGCTGTCGAGCAGGACTCTCAGCCCCTCGTAATCATCATTTCGTTCCACGAGTTCGATATCGTCGCGGTAGCTCAGGATCTGTCCTTTCAGTCCGGAATCACCGACTGCTATCGAGATTCCTGCAGGGAGATCATCGAGGATCATATCCTCGTCCGATATGATGACGTTAAACGGGTTCCCTCTCATCAGCGCCGCCCCGATCTCCAGCTTTCCGCTGAACTTCAAGGGCATCTCACCGGCCTCGATCACAGCGATATCTGCCCGGCCCCTCGATACGAGCCCCAGCAGCGCGGATGTATCCGTAGCCGGGCGGCTTCGCGAAGAGGTCTCCGCGTACTCTGAGAACTCGACATTCTCCGAGGTCTCTCTCAGCGCTTCAAGCACCGAAGCGACACTCGCCCTTGAGGCCAGATCAGCCTTGCCGGCCACGGTCATCTTCGTGGACTTCGCCATTCGAACCTGTTCCCTTAAAGTGTCAGGAGTGGCGCATCATTCTTACGCGGAAGAATCTATCATAGTGAGATTATCGTGTAAAGAACAGGAAAACACCTGAATGAGAAGATCAGTCGTTGTGAACTGCCATGCTGGAGGATGAGACTCCGCACTCGGAAAGAATCTGTTCGGCATTTTCCCTCGACATATCGAACTTCACCATCCTGCGAAGTGACAGGAAAAAGACCGTAAGTTCAAGCGCCACTGCCACGGCAAGCGCGATGAAGTTTCCCATGATAGTCAGGACCCCCAGCACACCGAATACCGCGGAAAGGGACCAGAGCATCATGTCGACCTTCCTCGTCGAACCGCATCCGAACAGGAGGATGTGATGGATATGCATATGATCGGCCTCGAACGGCGGTCTTCCGCTCAGAACCCTTCTGATAAAAGCCAGCCCCGTATCGAGCAGCGGGAAGCTGAGGATGATAACGGAACCGAGCGAACGCATCAGGACATTCTCACCCGGAACGAGAAGAAGAAGCGAGATCAGCCCGAACATCAGGCCGAAGAAGAGACTGCCCGAGTCTCCCATAAATATCTTCGCCGGCGGGAAGTTGTACCTCAGGAAAGCCAGAGCCGCCCCGAGAACTGCGAGCGACAAGGCTGCGACCATCGGCAGCCCCATTATCAGCCCGGCGGTCCCGAAGGCCGCGGCACTGATCACGGCGACTCCGGCGGCGAGCCCGTCGATCCCGTCTATCAGATTGAATGATGTCGTTATCGTCAGCATCCAGAAAGCGATCACAGCGGATGCGAGAACTGCTGCGGGCATGGAAAGATCGATCAGGCCGAAGTGTCCGAGAAGCCCCAGGCCCCCGGCCGCGACAAATATAGAGACCGTGATCTGGAAGAACAGCTTATAGAGGTAATGAAGCGACCTCAGGTCGTCAATGATCCCCAGTAAAAATATTATAAATCCGCTCGCGATTATAACCGGAAGAAATGCCCTGTTTACCGGATGATGGGGAAGGAAGAAAAGGAAGACCGGGATCAGGGAAAAGACTATAGCCCCGATAATGGCCACGCCGCCGATATGAGCGATTTCGCCCCTGCCGGTGCGGCCGTTAGGTTTCTCGGCGATCCGCCAGCGGACCGCCATGCCTATCGCCATCGGTGTGAGTATCAGGCCCAGAACGGCCGACGTGACGAAGGTTATTATATAGTCTGTCGCCGTCAAGGCGTTCCCTCCAGTGCGTGTTACGATTAAGAATCATCTATGCAGTCAACCATGTCAAGGACGAGTTATCTGCATGACTTACAGCGAGAGCCGCCGGGCAGTTCATTCTCTAGATATTCTTTACAATACGGCGGAAATGTAATCCGTACACAGCCATAGTAAGAGCAAGCGGAAAACTTCTCGGATATTTGACCAGGCTCATAAAGATAAGTCTCCAGAAATATCGCCTTCCCTTTTCCAGGACTCCAAGTACCCAGAGAGTCCTGATAAATGCCCTGATGCTGTTGAAAGTCAAACGGTGCGCTGATGTGCCGCAGGGCCGATATTGACGAAGAAAGGTCTTTATCCTGGTGTAGTATTTTTTCTGAGAATATATGTCATCCAGCAGGTTCTTGTATCCTTTGATCAGACTCTTGTAATTCATCCTGGGAACGAAGTTAATCGATCCATCAACATTGTTGCCAGTCATACTGTCCACAAGCCGATCTTCAGACTGCATCCTGTTGAAGAGACGGGTGCCTGGCGGAGCGTTGAGCAGACCGACCATCGCGTTGACGACACCGCTTTTCTGGATGAAATCTCTCTGCTGCTCGAAGATGTCCGGCGTATCGTGATCAAATCCGACAATAAAACCTCCGGACACCATCAGCCCATTCTGTTGCAATTTCCTGATCGAAGTGAGCATATCGCCTCTGGTGTTCTGGAATTTCCCGCATTCGGTGAGGCTTTCCTTGTTGGGAGTCTCGATTCCGATGAATACCGAACGGAAACCCGCATCGACCATCAATCCGATCAAGTCATCGTCAGCAGCGAGATCGATAGAGACTTCGGCCGTAAAATAAAATGAGTTTGTATATTCTTTCGACCATTTGATCATTGCAGGAAGTATCTCTTCCTTGATCTTTTTCCTGCTGCCTATGAAGTTGTCATCCACGATGAATACGCTTCCTTTCCATCCCTGGTCGAGAAGAGAATTCATCTCACTGATAAGCTGCTCCTTCGTCTTGGTTCTCGGTGTGCATCCGTTCAGTACCGAGATACTGCAGAACTCACAATCAAAGGGACAGCCGCGGGAGAACTGCAGGCTCATTCTCGCGTATTCTTTCATATCAAGAAGAGACCAGCGCGGTACTGGAGAGTTGGAAATATCAGGAAATTCACTCGTACTGTATACCCGTTCCGGCGTTTTCCCGGATTCCAGGGCGTCAATAAAGGGTGGGAGTGTCGCTTCGGCCTCATTCAGAATGAAATGATCGACTCCCGGAAAATCCTCATGCCCGATCGTCACCATCGGTCCTCCGGCAACGACCTTGACGTCAAGCTGATTACAGCGCATGACGACCTTGACAAATGAGGGCCGCTGAACGTTCATTCCGCTGAGGAATACATAGTCTGCCCACATGATGTCAGAGTCTTTCAACCTGGTGACATTCATATCGATCAATTTACTGTTCCACTTGCCGGGAAGCATGGCGGCCACCGTAAGCAATCCCAGGGGAGGTTCAGCCGATTTCTTGGATATGAACTTCAGCGCATCTCGAAATCCGCAAAAAGTGACAGGTGATTCAGGATATACTAGAAGAATGTTCATGATGCCCCCTTGAAATCTGGTTCCACAACTGCTTTGATACTTTTCGACTATTTCGGTCTTTTGGTCGACTACCGGCGAAAAAAAACCCGCTCATCTGACTTCTATCCCCTTGAAAAGAATATTCAGTATCATATCTGTCTCCTTGAGATAATCCAGATCGTTATCCAGGATCAATAACGGATATTCCAGTCCCTTCAGGGCAATGGCGAGGTTCCTCGCTACAGTCGATTCATCGCCGACTGAGAAAACGCCTGCCTTCGCTCCATCTTCAAGGATCTTCCTGAGGGACATCATCTCAAATTCGAAGAATTCCCGTCGCGCCATCTCGACGAAAGCGTACTGCTCCAGATACTCGTCCGTTATCGTGGAATAATAGCTACCCAGATCGTGGATGTGTCTCATCCTGGCCAGAACGTAATTCCTCAACCTTTCCTGCGGGGTCGAACCACTCGCGATGGCCTCCTGCAATCTCTGTTTCAATCGCAGTGAATCCTTGTGGATGACTTCCGCGAAGATCTGTTCCTTACTCTCAAAATAGTAGTACAACGTGGACTTCCCGACATGGGCTTTCTTCGCTATCTCATCCATCGTACTTTTTTTCACACCGAAGCGGGCAAAGACCTTTTCAGCGGTCTCCAGGATACGTTCTTTCTTGTCTTCCTTCATGCCTTTGTCCCTTATAGACTCTTCGACTAATATTGTACTATATTCTATATATTACTGATAATTTCGATCCTGTCAATGTTTTTTGCCGGAATTCACTTCTTCCATGAGGCATATCCTGCGTCACGGGGATCTATCTTCCTGAAAAGATACGGATTACAGGTTCGACAAGCTCGAGCAGCTCGTCCTTCTTCACCGCTTTTAACGCCAGAAGGGCGAAAAGGAAGAGTACGGACAGCAGGGCGGCATGAACGATAGTCACCGGCAGACTGGAGGGTTCAGGGACGAATCTCGAATAACCGGCCCAGACCAGCAGCGCGACTCCGGCCGTCCGGACGGCCCTCGAGATGTCGCCGCTCCGTCGCAATCCTCCGATCTCCCGGGAGACTGCCGCAAGGCCGAGTATCTCGATCGGAAGATATGAAAGCAGGGTAGAGACGACGGCGCCCTCCGCTCCCCACCGCGGTATAAGAAGGGCATTAAGAACAAAATTCAGGGCAGCGCCGGCCACCGTCAGCCTGGCATAGGTACCGGCCCTGTTCGCGGCGATAAGGCCCGGCAGTATCACCGAGCCTATACTGCGCATCAGGAGCAGGGGGATAAACAGGACAAGGATCCCCGCCGAAGCGGCGAACTTGTCGGAAAATAGCCCCGTGACGAGCGGGCCGGCGAGACAGGCAAATACAGTGGCGACGCAGGCAGCGTAGGCGAATGCCGCCGTGATCGACCTGTTCACCATATCACTGCATCGCTTTCTGTCTCCAGAGGCCCAGGCGCCAGCCAGCGCTGGCCTTAGCGTCATCACCAGGGCGAAGATGGGAAATAGCGAGGTTTCCAGAAGGTTTCTCGCCATCGAATATATCCCGACATCGACGGCATCCCGGAAGTAACCGAGCATGATCTTGTCGAGCATCGAGTAGATCGTCACCGAGGCGCCGCTTACAGCGAGCGTCACGCTGAGACGCCACAGCCGCGACCTCATCTGCCGGATCTGGGCCGGCGGCTGCGCTGCTTCCCGCCTCGTAGCGAGATACACGAATACTGCCGCGCCGGTGACGGCTGCAGCCGCGATATAGGCCCATATGACACCTGAAGCGCCCAGAGCCAGTACGGCGGCCGCTGCGACCAGGCCGACTCTCAAGGCGAACATGACGATCCGCATCGAGAAAAGGACCTTGAATCTCTTCAGCCCGAGGACGATCAGTGCCGCCAGTTCATTGAAACTGACCGACAGTATGACCAGTCCACCGAGCCGGAGCAGCGGTTCCAGTTCGGGATCCCCGTAAACCCCGGCGATGGCCGGTGCGAGAAAAAACGCCGCCGCGGATACGGGGAGCGTGAAGATCAGGCGCAGAAGAAATGCCGATCTCGCGAGGGGTGCGACCAGTTCCGGTGAGGAAACGGCATACTCGGAGACAAGTCTCGAACCTGCCCCGTCTACGCCGAATTTTGCGAGGATAAGGAATATCGTCGCTACCGCCATCGTCAGGTTTATCAGGCCCGCCGCGCGCGGCCCCATCGTTCTGGCGACGATCAGTGATACGACAAAGGCGCTTGCCAGCGGCAGCGCCGTCGAACCGAAGGTCCAGAAATATCCCGAAACGAGGGATTCCCCGCCGTCATCGCTATCGATCTGGGAATTCCTGTTATCGGTCTGTTTTTCTTTCATCTGATAGTGCTATCAGGGGAAATGTTGCTCGAGTATATCGGCTATCCTGCCGGCGGTCTTCCCATCCCACAGGGGAGGAAGGGAATGATCTCCTATACCGTTATCGAGTATTCCATTGACGGCAGCCTCGACCCTGGCTGGATCTGTTCCCGCAAGGATGTTGGTGCCGACTTCGATAGTGATCGGACGCTCTGTGTTCTCGCGGACAGTTACACACGGCACACCGAGGACAGTCGTCTCTTCCTGGATCCCTCCTGAGTCTGTCACGACGATACCGGCTGTCTTCATCATACCGACGAATTCGAGATACCCGACCGGGCCGATCAGCTTCAGTCGGTCGGAGAGCTCGATCGGCGGATCGGCCGATTCGAGCATCTTCTTCGTCCGTGGATGCAGGGGGAGTACGGCGGGCATGCGCTCGGCCAGTCTTGATAACATCGCGAAGAGTTCGCGCAGTTCATCGGGATCGTCGACATTCGACGGCCTGTGGAGGGTGACGAGCATATACTCCTTCTCCACAAGACCGAGACGGTCGAGGATCGCCGAGCCATCAGCCTTGTCAATATAGTTCATTAGAGAATCTATCATGATGTTGCCGACAAAAAAGATCCTCTCCTCCCCCACTCCTTCTTTCATGAGATTGGTCTCGGCTTCGGGTGAGGTGGTAAAACAGAATCGCGCGAGGATATCGGTAACCATCCTGTTGATCTCTTCGGGCATCGCGAGATCGAAGCTTCTCAGGCCGGACTCGACATGAGCGACCGGGATCCACAGCTTGGAGCCGACGATCGAGCACGCCAGTGTCGAATTGACGTCACCGACGACTATGATCACGTCGGGGCGTTCGGCAAGTACGTATTTCTCGAATTCGACCATGACACGCGCGGTCTGTTCGGCATGGCTTCCGGATCCGATTCCGAGATATATATCGGGTTCAGGAAGTTCCAGGTCCTCGAAGAAGATCTTCGACATGTTCTCATCATAATGCTGCCCGGTATGCACCAGGCTCGCTTCGATCCCTGGCCGGCGGGCGAACTCGCGCATCAAAGGCGCTGCCTTCATAAAGTTGGGCCTGGCGCCAACAACGAGGACTGCTTTCAAAGCTTTTTGCCTTCTTTCAGCTTGCCCGAGTACATCTTGCTGTAATATTTCTTGAAGCTTCCTTCACGGACCGGCCGCCACCAGTCCTCGTTCTGCTGATACCAGCGGACCGTTTTCTTCATACCCTCGCTATAAGTGGTCTTCTTGCTCCATCCGAGCGCCTTGATCTTCCTGGTCGCGACCGAATAACGCCTGTCATGGCCCGGTCTGTCAGAAACGAGGGTAAGGAGTGACGGATCGGCCCCGGTAAGCTTGACTATCTTCCGCGCGATCTCGATATTGGTCTTCTCGTCTCCCGCACCGATATTGTATACCTCTCCGACCTTCCCCTTCCTTCCTACCAGGTCTATCGCCCGGCAGTTGTCCTCGACATAGATCCAGTCCCGGACATTCTTCCCGTCTCCGTAGAGCGGAAGAGGCATCCTTTCTATCGCGTTCGTCGTAAAGAGTGGTACGAACTTCTCCGGATGCTGATAGGGTCCGTAATTGTTCGAACTCCTGGTAATCAGCGCAGGCAGCCCGTAAGTCTTGTTAAATGCCCTGACGAGCATATCGGCACCAGCTTTACTGGCAGAGTACGGGCTGTTCGGTTTTATCGGATCGGTCTCCTTGAACGAACCTTTCAGCACGCTGCCATAGACCTCGTCGGTCGAGACCTGGAGAAAACGCGGCACCTTGTACTCGAGCGTTTTCTGAAGCAGGGTATATGTGCCGACAACGTCCGTCCTGACAAAACTTCCGGCCTCGAGGATAGATCTGTCGACATGGGTCTCAGCCGCGAAATTGTAGATGATATCCGTGCCGGGGAGTATCTGATCGAGAAGCTTCGCGTTGCAGATATCTCCCTTGATAAACTTGAAGCGCCTGTCCTTTTCAAGGCCCTTGAGATTGGCAAGGTTTCCAGCATAGGTCAGCTTATCGAGGACGATCACCTTTGCCGCATTCCGTCTGCGGAGCAGCATCCGGACAAAATTGGACCCGATAAACCCGGCTCCACCGGTCACGACGATCTTCTTCATCTACCCTCCGATCAGATCACTGTATTGAACAGATATCTATTTCGATCAGATATCAGAATTGCCGGGTCGTCCGAACGAATGGTACCTGAATCCCAGTCCATTCATCAGGGACGGTTTGTAAATATTGCGACAATCGATAACGATAGGCTCAGCCAGCACTTCTTTCATCTTGTCAATATCAAGCTGCCTGAACTCGTTCCACTCCGTCATGATCACGAGAGCGGCCGCGTCTTTCATTGCCGAATAAGCATTATCATGGAATTCGATCTTACCCTCGTACATTCCCCTGGCGTTATCCATTGCGATCGGATCATAGGCCGCGATCGTAACACCCTTCTCGAGGAGGATATCGATAAGCCTCAATGCGGGAGCATGCCTCAGGTCATCGGTATTCGGCTTGAACGCGAGTCCGAGGACCGCGATTCTCTTGCCGGAAACATCCGGGATCTCACTCTCGAGTTTTTCGAGCAGCCTGTCGACACGCGACTCATTGACATCATTCGCAGCACCGATAACACGCAGGCAGGCATCCGCGTCACCCGCTGTTTTAAGGATTGCCGAGACGTCCTTGGGAAGGCATGATCCGCCATAACCGACACCGGCGTGAAGGAACTTCGGGCCTATCCTCTTGTCCAGGCCCAGCCCCTTGGCTACCTCATTCACATTCGCGCCTGTCTTCTCGCAAAGATCCGATATTTCGTTGATGAATGAGATCTTCACAGCGAGGAACGCGTTGCTCGCGTATTTGATGAGTTCGGCTGTGCGGATCGAGGTGAATACGATAGGTGTTTCAAGCAGGTAGAGCGAACGATAGATATCTCTCATGATCTCCTTAGCCCTGTCGCTCTCCGCGCCGATAACGACCCGGTTCGGCCTCATGAAGTCCTCTATCGCGGAACCTTCACGAAGAAACTCGGGGTTCGAGACACGGTCGAACGGGATATCCCCATCCAGATTCTCCTCGATGATCCGGCCGACTTCTTCAGACGTACCAACAGGTACCGTGCTCTTCTGAACAAACACCTTGTATTCGTCTATAGCCAGGGCGACATCTTTCGAAACGGCCCACACTGCGCTCAGATCCGCTGAACCGTCATCGCCCATCGGTGTACCGACAGCACAAAATATAACCTCCGACTTCTTGACAGAGTCGGTAAGGTCGGTTGTAAAGTTCAGCCGGCCGGCCTCGTAGTTCCTCGAGACAAGTTCTTTCAGGCCCGGCTCGTATATCGGCATGATGCCGTTCTTTATCTTTTCGATTCTTTCGCTGTCAATATCAACACAGATCACTTCGTTCCCGAAATCAGCCAGACAGGCGCCGCTCACCAGTCCAACGTATCCGGTCCCGACCATACAGATCTTCGGCATCTTGTTCTCCCTGTTTCAACCGTCCACGCCATGCGGACCATATATTATCTGTTTAACGCGGCCGTTACTGAAGCCTCCCACCACGCAAAGAGGTCATCGAGCATCTTACCCCTTCCCGTGACAGACGACCAACCGCAATCTTCTTTTAACCTCTTGTTATCCCCTGTCAGGACCGGAACATCCGCCGGCCGGAAAAGCTGCGGATCGGGTTCCACCTTGACCTCGGTTCCCGTCAAAGCAGTCAGGTGCGTTACCGCGTCAGACAATTCCATACCGTTTCCTGAACATACGTTGTATGTCGTCCCAGGCTCTCCTTTTTCCGCGAGCAGGACATATGCCTCGACGACATCTCTAACATCGAGAAAATCACGCGTCACTTCCAGGTTACCTGTAAGGAGCACAGGCGCTTTGAGCCCGGCCTTGATCTCGGCGCATTGCCTGGCGAATGACGGCAGAACGAAGGTCGTTGTCTGCCCTGGGCCGGTATGATTGAAGCTCCTCGTAGCTACTATCTCCATCCCGAATGCGCGATGATACTGCATTGCGAGCAGGTTCTGCGCGGCCTTACTCGCCGCATACGGGCTTACCGGTTCGATAGGAGAATTTTCGGTCAGCGGCATCTCATCCGGACCCCGCTTTCCGTATTCTTCGGCAGAACCGGTCACGATTACTCTGGCCTTTCCATAGCCACGGACCGCCTCGAGCAGATTGAGTGTTCCCATGACATTTGTCCGCATCGTACCGGCCGGGTCCTTGAACGACCTGGCTGCCGAACTCTGGGCTGCGAGATGGAATATGACGTCGGGGCCCCAGTCAGAGACTGCCCGCTCCACAGCACCCGGATCGAGCAGATCACACTGCCTTATCTCTGCACCTTTCTCGGGGAAACGCGGCGGAAGGAGCTGGCCGTCGATCTCATATGGGCCGGCAGCATCATCGTGACTTGTTCTCGAGACGACAGCATCGAGCCCGAGGACCTCTGCCCCGTTCTCGACGAGTCGGGAGACGAGATAGCCTCCAACAAATCCGGATGCACCTGTGACTAGAGCTTTCATAATCTGTCGTTCCGTCCGGCGATCAGCGCCGGCTCGGGCAGGTCCTCCAGAATTCGAGAAGATCGGCCATTGTCTTTTCCATCGGAATCTCGGGCTGCCATCCTGTATCGCCTACAAACAGGCTGTTGTCGCCCTGAAGAAGGGGCACATCACTCGGTCTCAGCCTGCCCTTGTCGGTCCTGACCTCGACCTTTACTCCGCTGATATCTATCAGCATGTCGAGGATCTCCTGGATGCTGAAACGCGTGCCGGTACAGATATTGTATGCGGTACCCGGCTTTCCTTTTTCAAGGGCTAGCCAGTATGCACGGACCATATCCCTCACATCAGTAAAGTCCCTGCGAGCGTCTAGGTTCCCTACTTCCATGTAAGGTTCACGTTTGCCCTGTTCGATATCGACGATCTGCTTCGCGAAGTCGCTGCAGACAAATACCGGGCCCCGCCTGGGACCGGTGTGGTTGAATCCGCGCGTGCGGACAACTTTCATCCCGTAGCTCATGAAGTACTGGTATCCTAGCATGTCCTGCCCGACCTTGCTGACACCATAGGGACTGAGGGGCCTGAGAGGATTCGATTCCTTGATGGGCACCTCGTCAGGATATACCATCCCGTACTCCTCACTAGAGCAGGCGATCTGGATCGCACAGTCTATGTCAAGCTTGCGCACAGCCTCGAAAACATTGACCTGACCGATGACATTTGTCGTAAGCGATTCGGTCGGCGCCTTCCAGGATGTAGGAACAAAACTCTGAGCCGCCAGGTGGAATATCCTGTCGGGAAGTATCTCCTCGATGACGTCGCGGGTGGATGAGGCATCCCTCAGGTCGCATTCGAGCAGGTTAAGCCTGTCCCAGATATGTTCGATGTTCTCGGTCCTGCTTCTCCAGCGGATTATCCCGTAGACTTCGACATCTTTCATCGTAAGACACAGGTCGGCGAGATGACTTCCCGCAAAACCCGTTATCCCCGTTATAAGTACACGCATCTGGCTGACCTTTCCTGCGCCTCCGCGGGGCGCATGAGGATGACGTAATTGCTATATAGAACAATAATTATATCAGACAGCGGCCCTCATCGCAACCGAAAGGGAATTATGCTAGAGATTGATATGATGTACGTATCTGTATACAAGATATAGGGCTAGGTATGCTGAAGCGGTAGCAGCAACGGTAAAGGGCAGGCCGATCCGGATAAAGCCCCAGAAAGAGACAGGTTTCCCTTCCTTTTCCAGGATGCCCATTGCGGTCACATTTGCTGCTGCGCCTATCGGAGTGATATTGCCGCCCATGCAGGAACCGATCAGCAGGCCAAGAACGAGCAGGGCTCTGCCTCCATCCCCGAAAGAGTTCCCAAACGCGGCTACAATAGGAAGCATCGCGGCGATATAAGGCACATTGTCTATAAACGCTGATACCATTACCGAGGCCCAGACTATTATAGAAAGGATAACAAAAGGATTTTGACCTTTCAGTCCTTCGAGATGGCCCACAATTGTGCGGACAACCCCTATCTCTTCTTTGGTGATCATGTAAACAAGGATGAAGATCGCAAGGAGAAACAAGGTCGTTCGCCAGTGGAAATCCCACTTGTGAGATTTCTCTCTGTTTCTGGCAGTAGTCAAGTACCAGATCACTCCCACCAGGGCTGACGCCAGACAGACAGCACCCGCGAACCACTGCATCTTGGAATCAATCAATGGAGACATGGAGAGAAGGACGATCATCAGGACGATCAACCAGAAAGGCACCCACGAGCGGATCTTCGCGACATCAATCTTTTCAGGCTTCTGCTTATACTCTTTTATATACAGCCAGAGCACCGCAAAACCCACGGCAGCCCCCAGCTGAACGAACCAGAATATACCGAGCCGCCCGTCGTCCCAGAAGAAATCGAGAAAACTCATCTTCTCCTGAGCAGCGAGAAGCATACTCGGAATATCGCCTATCAGAATCGCCATTCCCTGCAAATTGGATGAGACAGCTAGACCTATGATCACTGGTATCGGCGAGACGCCAGCCTTTCGCGTCAACTGGAGCGCTATCGGGGCGACAATCAGAACTGTAACGACATTGTCTATAAAGATTGAAATAAATGAGGCAAAACAGATCACCAGCATCAGGGCGACAGCAAGGTTCTTGGAGCTGTTGATCAGCTTGTCAGATATCGTCTCCGGCATCCGTGAGTAGACGAAGAGCTCAGCAAGTATCACCGAGCCAAAGAAGATCCCGATAAAATTCAAACGTAATGCTTCGAGGGAAAAGACCTCACGTAGACTTAGCAGGCCCAGAACTACCGCAGCCGCTACACCGACCCAGGCGGTCAACCAGCGCTCGCGTTTGATGACGATAAGTCCGATGTAGACCACAGCGAAGATCGCGATGGCCTTCCACATATCAGTCACTAGCCGCTCACTCCCATCTCGGCGAGAATGGCGTCAGCTGCTGCTCCGGGGGACTCGGCCTGGTAGATCGGACGCCCTATCACGAGATAATCCGATCCGGCATCGATCGCGGCCCGTGGCGTCGCGACACGCTTCTGGTCACCGAGGGCAGCTCCTGCCGGCCTTATACCGGGCGTCACTATGACAAAACCGTCACCCATAGCGTCACGGATCCTGCCTGCTTCGTTAACAGAAGCAACGATACCGTCCAGTCCCGCTTTCTTCGCCAGCTCGGCACGCTTAAGGACGAGGTCCTCGACAGTTCCGCCGTAGCCTGATGCCTCCGCGAGATCCTCCGCGGACATGCTCGTCAGCACTGTGACACCGACAAGCTTAGGCCTGGGAAGTCCGCTTTTATCGGCAAACGCAGCCGCCTCATCCGCCGCTGCCTTCATCATGTCGTATCCCCCGGCCGTATGGATGGTCATCAGAAAGACATGCAGGCCGCACGCGGCTCTTACCGACCCGGCCACCGTAGCTGGAATATCGTGAAACTTCAGGTCGAGGAAGACTGATCCGCCGGCATCGTTGATCTCAGAGATCATCCCGGGACCTTCAGCTGTGAACAGCCTGCTTCCCACCTTGAAATGGTTGATCTTTCCTCGCAGGTCGGCCACTAGAGAGATCGCGTCGATCCTTCTCTCAACGTCCAGAGCAGCTATGATCCGGGGATTTCTCTTCGCGGATGTCATCGAGTTCCTTTCATCAGTTTTTATATAGAAACAAAGCCGTTTATCTCAGTCAACGATCGCTTCGGGGATCCCGGCCTCTTCAAGCGCCGCGACGATCTTCTCGGGAAGCGCGGGGTCGTAGAAAATCGCCGTCCCGACCTGGATCGCTGTCGCGCCTGCCATGAAGAACTTCATCGCGTCTTCTACACTCGTTATGCCGCCGACCCCGACTACGGGGATATCGACAGTTCTCGATATACGCCATACGGCATCGAGAGCGACCGGCATTATCGCCGGCCCTGACAGTCCGGCCCTGACCCGCTTGAACACGGGACGACCCGCTGACATGTCCAGATCCATCCCGACGAGAGTGTTTATGGCTGTTATCCCATCGGCACCAGCTTCTTCGGCGACCAGGGCCAGCGCAGTGATATCGCTTACATTTGGCGTCAGTTTCGCAAGTACTGTCGTTTCGGGGAGGATATCTTTCGCGTGCCGCACATATTTCGCAAGAAGTTCGGGGTTGGTCCCGATCGCCATCCCGCCCCTTTCCACGTTGGGGCAGGACAGGTTCAATTCTATGATATCGACACCATCCGCCTTCGCGGTTGCGTCGAGAAGTTTTCTGTAGCCGTCCCAGTCCTCCGCCGCAAGGCTCACAACAGGCTTGATCCCGGCCTCGGCCAGTGCGGGCATCTTTGCTGAGTAGAAGACCTCCGCTCCGACGTTCTCGAGCCCGATGCTGTTGAGCAGGCCTCCACCCGTCTCGTGCAGACGCGTACCGGGATTACCCTCCCTCGGCTCGAACGATATCGTCTTTGTCGCGACGCCGCCAATGCGAACAAGGTCGATCATGCCTTCATATTCGAGTCCATATCCGCCGGCGCCGGAAGCGAGGAGAACCGGATTGCGCAAGGTCACCGCGCCTATCTTTGTCTCAAGGGAGTGCCGGCTCATTCTTCCCACCTTTCCCAGTCTATCTTCGAAGCGTCGAAGACAGTTCCATCACTGCATATGGCTCTGAGTACAGATCCGCCTTCTTCCATAACGGGAACTATGCATCCGCGACACGCGCCAACACCGCAGGCCATCACTGATTCCAATGATGTAAGATGTTTTTCGAATCCAAGGGCTGCTTTTCTTTCCATGGCCCGGACCATTCCTTCCGGACCGCATGAGTACAGAGTGCCTCCGCCGGCCTTCTTCTCTTCCACCAGATTTTCGAGCACTGTCACCGCATCACCCTTGAATCCGCATGATCCGTCGATAGTGGCGGTATGAACGGCGGTAAAATCATCCTCGCAGAGAGACACAAGAAGTTCATCCTCACATCCAGCGCCGTAGACAAGATCAGCCCGGCCGAGCGATCCGTCACGCTTCCATGTCCTTGCGGCGAAAATCATCGGCGCCAGCCCAGTACCACCGGCGACAAAAACAGCATCCTTCTTGTCGGGTGAGGGAAATGCCGTGTTCCCAAGCGGGCCCGCAATATCCATCTCGGTTCCGCAAGGTGCGTGTGCCAGTATCTCCGAACCCTTCCCGATGACCTTGACGAGCAGATGAAGCTCCGTTTCAGTGAGGTCCATGATACTGAAGGGCCGCCTGAGAAGAGGCGTTATCGTTGGTGTCACCCTGATCGAGACAAACTGCCCCGGCTTCGCGTCGGGAAATCCCCTTGGCCTCTCGAAGACGACGAGATGGCTCGAGGGGGAAAGTCTCTCTGACCTGATTATCCTGCCGGTGAACAGACCTTTCACCGATTCTCCCTTCTTCCGGATGGATGAGGCGGCTTCGGAGTTTTAGTCGTGTCAGCCGCACCTTCCAGAGGATATGTCGTTTCTTTTTTTACCTGTTCCCTGGAAGGGGCCCGCGTCGTATCAACGCCTGTGGCCCTTCCTGTACCGGTGGAATCCGCCGCAGTCGAATCAGCAGCAGCCGGTTCAGCAGCGAGACTGTCCGTCGCTGCGGCAGTCGCAAGGCTGTCACCTTGTGTGCCCAGACTGTCCGCCAGCGGAGTTGTTATCGTCGTATCCAGTGATGCGGCAGCCATTGAGGCTGCTTCCGCCCTGATCTCGTCTTTCCGTTCAGCGATCCTTGCTGTATCAGCGACAGCGGAATCTACATATGCCTCCAGCTGCTCACTCAATGCTTGCTCGCCCAGCAGGCTGATCTCGTACAGCGCGCCCCTCGCCTGAGGAGACACGGGATACTCCCCGACAAGATAAGAAAATGCTTCTACTGCCCTGGCAGTGTCAGCCTTATCCGAACGGTAGATCCAACCGATCGCGTAGGCAGCCTGAGGAGCATAGCTCGTCCCGGGAAAGCTGTCGACTACCGCCTGGTAATTGCCCAGAGCGAGATCGGTTTCACCGAGTTTAGTCAACTGGATCTCCGCTGCAAGGAAACGTTTCTCAGCCTGGCCTTCCTCGCCCACATTATCCCCGGCACTGCTCTGCAGCTCGAGAAGTCTTTTAAGACTGCTCGATCTCTGAATCGAGACAGCCGCGAATTCGGAGCTCGCCGATTCATTACTGACCTTCGAATACGCTTCCTGAGCCTGCGGCAGCGAGTCGAGTTTTTCATGGTAGATAACGCCGAGTTGGAAATACGCTTCCGCCGAATAATTCGACCTGGGGAACGATCCGGCCACCCCTTTGTATACCCTGATAGCCGTGTCCAGCGAATCCATACAGACATAACTCGAAGCCCTACCAAGCATAACGGGGGGGGTTTCCTTTGTCGTAGTAATTTCCCCAAGCAAATCATTGCAGAGTTCGAGGGCCTCGGTACATCTTCCTGTCCTGGTGTAACAGTCTGCCAGTGAGAGTGAAACCGAGTAGCGCGTCCCCCAATCCATTCCCTTACCGAGGACGCTCTCAAAACCTTCTGCGGCGCTCGCCCATTCACTCATCTGATAGTAGAGCTCAGCGCTGCGAAGTGAAGCTTCTGCCTGGTGTTCCTTCTTTCCCGATTCACTGGCAACACGGGAGTAATAATCGAGTGCGGCAGGATAGTCTTTGAGCGCCATATTGATATCCCCGGCAAGGAACATGACATCGAATCTGAAGATATCCTCCGGGAATGCCTCCAGAAAGCGGTCTATATAGAGTAGCGCCTGATTGTACTCTTCCTTTTCGAAATTCGCCTTGGCCAGCCAGTAGAACGACTGAGGGACGTATTTGCTCTCGGGATAGTTTGTAGTCAGCTCAAGGAACTTTCGAATGCCTTTGTCGTATTCGCCCTGCCTTACGAGACATTTCCCCATGAGGAAGATGGCATCATCGACCCATTTACTGTCCGGATAGTCTCTGATAACCTTGCCGCACTTGGTGATAACCTCATCGTATTTTTCCTTGAGGTTTCTGTCCACATCACCGTCCCTGTCCTCCCTCATCTCCTCGGCTTCACCGTATATCTTTTTCGCGTTGTACAGGGTGTTGAAATAGGCGCACGATCCCAGCGTCACCGCAGCGGCCAGAACCACGGCGACCAGAATGATCGTCTTGACGGACAGTCTGTTTTTCACTTCCGGATTCCCTGACTCAGGGGTGTGCCATTCGTTTCCGGATCACAGTCTCGTCGGGATTTCCATCCCGACGAGATCCCGCAATCACGGCTCTATAATACTATATAATAGCCGAAAGCCACTTACCTTCCAAGAAAACTCCCTGCACCCTGCCGGTCAGCTCCCTGCCGAGAATCGGCGAGTTTGAAGATTTCGACTTCAGCGTCTCTATTTCAGGGGTCCAGCGCTCGCTCAGGTCGATTAGAACGAGGTCCGCAGGCTCTCCCTGCTCCATCTTGCCACCGGGCAGTCCGAGCACATCGGCCGGTCCAATCGTCATCAGACGGATCAGGTCGATCAATTCAAGCTCCCCTTTTCCTACCAGTTCGGTATTGAGCTGGGCAAAGCAAGTCTCCAGCCCGATCATACCGGGAGGAGCAAAGTTGAACTCGACCTGTTTATCGATCGCCGAATGTGGAGCGTGATCGGTAGCGATACAGTCGATCGTCCCGTCCCGCAGAGCAGCTCTCAGTGCTGTGATGTCTTTCTTTCCGCGCAGGGGAGGATTGACCTTGAGGTTCCTGTCATAATCCTCGAGCATCGTCTCGTCGAGAGTCAGGTGGTGTGGAGTCACTTCCGTGGTGACCACTACACCCTTCTTCTTCGCATTCCTGATCAGTTCGACAGCTCCGGCGGTCGAGACATGGGCGATGTGAAGCATCGAGCCGGTCAACTCTGCCAGCCTGATATCCCTCGCTACGGCTATCTCCTCGGAGGCGGCGTGCGCTCCCTTCAGACCGAGCTTGGTCGACCAGTACGATTCATTCATCTGCGACTCGTTTGTCAGATACGGATCCTCAGCGTGAGAGATAACGACCAGGCCCAGCATCCCGGCATATTCGAGTGCCGAGCGCATGACCTGGCTGTTGGTAATATACTTTCCGTCATCACTCAATGAGACAGCTCCGGCCTCCTTGAGAAGATGGAACTCGTTGATATCGGCACCCTCGAGACCTTTTGTCACCGCGGCGTTCACATATACCCTGCAGCTGCCCACATCATCTGCACGTTTAAGGATAGACTCGACGATACTCGGATCATCGATCACCGGGTCTGTATTCGCCATGCAGACTACGGCTGTGTATCCACCTGCAGCGGCAGCGGCTGTCCCGGTCTCTATTGTCTCCTTGTCCTCAAAGCCGGGTTCCCTCAAATGTGTATGGATATCGATGAATCCGGGAGCCAGCAGGAGGCCGTCTGCCTCGAGAATTGGCAGATCAGTCTTGACCTTTTTCTGCCAGTTGATTTCCTCGACCAAACCTTTGCGGATGAGGACAGAACCGGTCCTTATCCTTCCGGTGACAGGATCAGCAATCCTCGCCCCCATTATCCAAAACTCTTTCTTGTCTTTCCAATCTATCATCTCAGCTCCTTGCTCGGTTCGAAATACGGCCCTATCAGCTCGCTACCTCTTCCTCATCGGCCTTTCCCCCGGCCAGAAGGAAGAGGACCGCCATTCTGACGGCAACGCCGTTCTCGACCTGAGGCAGGATCACTGCCTGCGGTCCATCGGCTACTTCCTGCGCGATCTCTACGCCCCTGTTCATCGGGCCGGGATGCATGACAATACATCCTTTCGGCGCCCGCTTGAGGACTTCCGGGTTTACGCCGAAGACCTCGGAGTATTCTCTCGAGCTGGGGAAGAGCTTTGCCTTCTGCCTCTCGAGCTGAATCCTGAGAATATTTATCGCGTCCGCGTTCTCGATAGCTCTTGTCAGGTCATATTCGACCTTTACGCCGCCTTCACCGAGCTTTTCGATATCCATCGGCATCATCGTGGGCGGGCCGCAAAGGGTCACCTTCGCTCCCATCTTAGTCAGTCCCCAGATGTTCGAATGCGCGACTCTGCTGTGCATGATATCGCCTATTACCGTCACTCGCTTGCCTGTGAACGTCCCCCACTTCTCCCGCAGGGTCAACATATCGAGAAGTGCCTGTGTCGGGTGAGCGTGCTGTCCATCACCTGCGTTAACAATCGATGCATCGAGGAATTCCGAGGCAAACTTGTGCGCGCCTGACGATCCGTGGCGCATTACTACGATGTCTACCTTCATCGCCTGGATGTTTTCGAGCGTATCCCGCAGAGTCTCGCCTTTTTTCACGGACGATGTAGCCTTGGCAAAGTTAATGATGTCCGCGCTGAGTCTTTTCTCCGCGAGTTCGAAGCTCATCTTGGTCCTCGTACTCGGCTCATAGAACACATTGGCGATCGTGACTCCCCGCAGCGCCGGAACCTTCTTGATCTTTCTCTGAAGGACTTCCTTGAAATTATCCGCCGTGTCGAGGATCAACTTGATCTCCTGGGCGGAAAGGAATTCCAGACCGAGAAGATCCTTCCTGTTGAGCTGCACCTTTATCATCCCTCCCTGTTAATTCTCTATAATCATGACACGGTCACTTGCCGGATTTCTTTTTCCTGGTGGTTCCTGACTTTGCTTTAGTCTTTGGCTTGGCTTTGGCCTTTGTCTTTGTTTTGGTCTTGGTCTTTGTTTTTGATTTGACCGCAGATTTCTTCTTAGCCGGTTTTGACTTCTTTTTCGCTTTCTTCGCCGGCTTCTTTTTCTTCTTCGGTTCTTCTTCACCCTCAACGACATCGCAGAGGACTACCTGCTCCTCGCCATCGGTCTCGTTGAGGAGGACAACAACCGTCTCAGTGCTGGAGGTCGGAACGTTCTTGCCGACAAAGTCAGCCCTGATCGGATACTCCCTGTGTCCACGATCGACCAGAACCGCCAGCTGAATCGACTTTGGCCTGCCGAAATCGGTAAGCTCGTCCAGCGCTGCCCGGACAGTTCGCCCGGTAAAGAGAACGTCGTCCACGAGAACCACGACACGTTCGCTTATGTCGTCGTTTATCTCCGTCTTTCCAACAAGTGGATTAGGCGAAATCATCTGGATATCGTCGCGATACAGCGTGATGTCAAGGGCTCCAACGGGCACACTCTTGCCCTCGAAGCTCTCAATAGCCTTTGCGATTCGGTCGGCAAGAGGTACACCACGGTTACGGATGCCGACCAGAATGATGTCCTCCGTGCCGCCGTTGCGCTCCACTATTTCATGCGCTATACGCATGATAGTGCGCCTGAGCTGGCTGGTATCCATCACTACGGCTTTTCTGAGTTTTTTCAAGAAGACCTCCCCGCGCAAGGATGGCTAAAAAAAATCCGTTCAGCCGGAGAGGCAGAACGGTCACGCGGGTCCCTGGTGCGTACCTTTCCTAGCCTCCCGGACCAGATTAAAAGGTGAATCAGGGGGATACTAAATCATGGCAGGCCCGGTTGCAACCACTTTCTCCGGTCGACCGGTGATTATTAATGGTTTTTCAGGCACTGAAATACCAACGCTCATGCCTGCAATAAGATACGGCAGACGAATTTATTAGTCCCCGATTATCTTTACCAGTACACGTTTCTTGCGCCGGCCGTCGAATTCTCCGTAGAAGATCTGCTCCCAGGGCCCGAAATCCAGCGATCCCCCTGAAACGGCTACGACGACCTCACGTCCCATCACTTGTCGCTTAAGGTGAGCGTCGCCATTATCCTCTCCGGTCCGGTTGTGGCGGTATGCACTTACAGGTTCGTGCGGGGCCAGCTTCTCGAGCCACTGCTCGTAGTCGGCATGCAGCCCGCTCTCATCGTCATTGATGAAGACGGAAGCAGTGATATGCATCGCGTTGACCAGGCAGAGTCCCTCTGATATTCCACTCTCAGCTAGACATTCATCAACATGCGGAGTGATGTTCAGCATCGCCCTTCGAGTCGGTATGTCAAACCACAGTTCCTTGCGATAGCTCTTCATAAGGAGGTCCTTTCAATATATTAGTTTCGTTGCCACGACACGATTGTCCGAGAAGGTCGGTATGATAACCATGTCATATTCGTCCACGAGTTCTATGTCAGCGGCATTGACCCCCTCCGATCTTGTATCGAGAAGGATGTAGATGCCTCCATCGGGTTCGATCAGAGCCGTCCTGCCCCGCCAGTCAGTGACTATGTAATTGCCCTTCGAGTCGATCTTCACTCCGTCAACTGATGACCCGACATTTACCGCGGTCGAGACTTTCCTGCTCTTGAGATCTACAGCCTTAAGAGTAGCGTCGCCTGAGTTGCCGATCACCAGGCGGTCGCCGTCGACGAACAGTCCATTGGGGCTCTGTATAGCCCTGTGCCGCAGCCAGACCTCGATCTCACCATCGGCAAATCTGTATATAACACTGTTTTCCCTCGATGAATCGGATATGTAGACGTTTCCCCTGGCATCAACCGCGACGTCATTGAGAAAGACAGCTCCCTCAGCAGGATAACGCTCAATGACCTTGTCGGTCCTGATATCGATCACCACGAGTTCATCAATATCGCTCACATAGATCCTGCCGCCGTAAACAGCCATGCCCTTCGGAGCGTTGAGCCCGGTGATCCATCTGAGCTTTTTGACTTCACCCTCGATCGAGACCCTCGAGATGAATCCCTCGCCGTCCTTCTCCCCAGGGTTGCCGACGATGTTCGAAACGTAAAGGATCGCCCTGTCGAAATCCCAGCATACTGATTCGGGAACGTTGAAGACAGGATCAGTTGCCCATTTCTTTACGAGATCAA
>RCNF010000493.1_pt1 | contig 24754 bp, 24 predicted proteins | sample 2041311 | NCBI WGS metagenome assembly RCNF01 (sample SAMN09708228, study PRJNA481090) | Marine sediment metagenome, whole genome shotgun sequencing project. | biome: marine sediment; feature: ocean; material: sediment; isolation source: Sewage treatment plant 2 marine sediment (STP2) ... | reverse complement strand
GGAAGTTGGGTTTATGGAAGTTTTACAACGTGGATAGGTCAAGAAGATAAAAACCGTGCTTGGGAATATTTAGTTGCAGCTAAAAAAGACTGTGACGAGGCAGTTACAGTTGGTCACTTATCTAAAGATGAGTTACTTGAGCTAGAGGATCAACTCGCGATCTGTGAGGGGTCAGATTGGTTCTGGTGGTTTGGTGATTATAATTCCTCTGGAAGCGTACATGATTTTGATGACTTGTTCCGTATTCAGTTGAAAAAACTCTATACATTGATAGATAAAACTCCCCCTGAACATTTAAATCATCCTATTTCTGTTGGTGGCGGTGATGCTGAAAATGCCGGAACGATGAGGCGAAATATTTAGATGGAAACGTATTCGAGTCTGGTAAAGCAAAATAGCCGCCTTGCGGGTGTCTTGTTGCACCCGACATCACTTCCATCCGGGATTTTAGATGCAGATGTTTTTAAATGGCTTGATTTTATGTCTGAGGCGGGTTTGAGCGTCTGGCAAGTGCTGCCCCTTGGAGTACCACAAGAAAACCTTTCTCCTTATCAATGCTATTCGGCTTTCGCCCTAAATCCAGCGTTGTTATCCAGCAGTGATTATGAAAATCCTGATCTAAATTCAGACGATTTTTTAGATTGGTTAGAAAAAGAAAAATACTGGATTCATGACTACGCACTGTTTATGTCATTGAAACAGACATTCAACAATCAACCCTGGTTCGATTGGCCTGATGAATACCGATTGCACAATCCTGAAGCGTTAGGTGATTACAAGAGTGCCAATGAGCATCAAATTTCTGCAATATATTGGCAACAGTTTTGCCTTTATCAACGTTGGAATGAAATTCAAGAGTACGCACACTCATTAAACATCCTGTTATTTGGCGATATGCCAATATTTATTGCTCATGACAGCGCCGATATATGGATGAATCCAAATTCATATTTATTGGATGAAAAGAGTCAGCCTACTGTGGTTGCTGGTGTTCCACCTGATTATTTTTCTGAAACGGGACAACGTTGGGGAAATCCCCATTATAACTGGGACCGTATGCGTGAAAAGGAGTTTAAGTGGTGGTTAAATAGATTAAGAAATCATTTTAGACTTTTTGATTTGGTACGAATTGATCACTTCAGAGGTCTAGAGGCTGTCTGGGTGATTCCATCTAACTGTGAAACAGCGGTAGATGGAGAATGGCAAAAAGTGCCCGGAGCAGAATTATTAGCACATCTCAAACAAGAAATGGGAGAGATAGCGATTGTTGCAGAAGATCTAGGCATCATTACCCCTGAGGTCAATGAACTTCGACAGAAATATCACCTTCCAGGCATGTCTGTATTGCAGTTTTCATTTGATGAATTCTCGGATAATCCACATAAACCTGAAAATATTACTTATGATCGAATTGCCTATACAGGCACACACGACAACGATACAACATTGGGCTGGTTCAGTTCACAAAATGAAGAAACACAGCATTACATTATGGAAATACTTGATATTTCTGATTCCGAACAAGTCACCGATAGCCTGATCGATGCTGCATTAAAAAGTAAAAGCCAGCTAGCTATCGTCCCCCTTCAAGACTTACTTCATCTTGATTCAGAATCACGCATGAATATCCCCGGCATTTCTGATAATAACTGGACATGGAAATTCAAGTGGGATCAAATTTCTCACGATCTAGCAAATAAGACTTATCATCGATTAGAAAATGCTGGTCGCATATTTAAAACGGAAACTAACTAATGGCACAAGCAAAAAAAAGTACCCCCAAGAAACAACCAGTTAAAAAAACCAGTGTTGATAAGTCAGTTATGAACGAAGCTTTGACCAGAATACAGCAGGGTAAACATCATGATCCGTTCGATGTGCTCGGTATTCACACTCAAAAAAACACCAATGAAAATGCTAAAAAGGATGGGCAAACTTTAATTCGAAGCTTCCTACCTCATGCAGAAGTTGTTGAAGTGAAAGGATTAGGGGAGATGAGTCGCATTCCTGATAGTGATCTGTTCGAGTATAAGCTGTCACCTAAAGAAGCCAAATCCCTTGATGATCATTACACACTTAAATGGCAACAAAAAAATAGCGAGCAGTGGCATGAAACAATATCGGCTTATAGCTTTCAGCCACAGATAGGAGAGATGGACATCCATCTTTTTGCTGAAGGAAAGCATCATCATGCCTATGAATTTTTGGGTGCTCATATCCAAACTATTGATGGCGTAACGGGTTGTCAATTCGCAATATGGTGCCCTAACGTTAAAAGAGTGAGCGTTGTCGGTGACTTCAATGGCTGGGATGGTCGCAGACATCCCATGCGCAGCCGTGGCTCATCAGGGCTTTGGGAGTTGTTTATTCCAGGGTTAGTTGCGAATGATATTTATAAATATGAAATCTGCACTCAGAATAATGAAATTCTAAAGAAATCGGACCCTTACGCCCAATCTATGGCGTTGCGTCCTGATACCACTTCTCATATTTCCTCGGCTGAAAAATTTAACTGGGAAGATCAGTCGTGGTTAGAATATCGCGCCAACTTCGATTGGCAACATAAACCTATTAGTATCTATGAACTTCATGCTGGATCCTGGCGTCGCGATGAACAAGGCAACTTTCTTAATTGGCGAGAAATAGCCAAACAACTGATTCCCTATATCAAGGAATTGGCATACACACATATTGAGCTACTTCCTATAGCAGAACATCCTTTGGATCAATCTTGGGGTTATCAGGTAACTGGTTTTTTTGCACCTACCGCTCGTTTTGGCTCTCCTGAAGATTTCCGTTACTTCATAAATGAATGTCATAAAGCACATATTGGCGTTATTTTGGATTGGGTGCCAGCGCATTTCCCAAAAGACGCTTTTGCACTGGCGAAATTTAATGGAGAAGCACTCTATGAGCATGCTGACCCTCGTCAAGGAGAACATCAGGACTGGGGCACGTTAATCTTCAATTATGGACGTAACGAAGTACGTAATTTTCTGATTACCAATGCCGTTTACTGGATTGAGGAATTTCATTTGGATGGCTTGCGTGTTGATGCGGTAGCCTCAATGCTTTATCTAGATTACTCAAGAGAAAATGGTGAATGGTTGCCCAACGAATTTGGTGGCAGAGAGAACCTGGAAGCCATTGAATTTCTAAAACAAATGAATACTACGGTTCATGGACTTCATCCCGGTGTTTTAACTATGGCAGAAGAGTCAACGGCTTGGCCGATGGTCTCTCGTCCAGTTGAATTAGGTGGTTTAGGTTTTTCCATTAAATGGAATATGGGATGGATGAATGACAATCTAAGTTATATGGAAACTGATCCGGTACACCGTAAGTATCATCATAATCAGCTTACCTTTAGCCAGATCTACAGCTATTCTGAAAACTTTATTTTGCCCTTATCACACGATGAAGTAGTGCATGGCAAACGTAGCCTGGTTAGCAAAATGCCAGGTGATGATTGGCAAAAGCTGGCTAATTTACGTTTACTTTATGCCTGGCAATATATTCATCCAGGTAAAAAACTATTATTTATGGGTGGTGAATTTGCTCAATGGATCGAATGGAATGATGATGCTCAGCTCGACTGGGCCTTAACTTCTGTAGATCGCCATCAAGGTATTAGCAAATTAATTACTGATCTCAATACGTTATACCAGAATGAGACAGCACTTCATTATTGGGACTTTTCGCACGATGGTTTCGAGTGGATTGATTGCAACGATTCAGATCAGTCAGCCCTAAGTCTCATGCGCAAATCAAATGAACCACAAGAGTCGATTATTTGCCTATTAAATTTTACGCCAGTACCGCGAACAAATTACCGGATTGGAATACCCGAGGCGGATAATTATCATGAGGTTTTGAACACCGACTCGGCTTTTTACTCTGGCTCTAATTGTGGCAACCACAATCCAGTTAGAGTTGATGCATTACCATGGTCTGGATTTAAACAGTCAATCAGTTTAACTCTGCCACCACTTAGTGCTGTTTTCCTTAAGGGAGATTTCTCAAGCTAAGAAAGCATTAGCAATAAACTGATGCTGGCATGAAAATTGCCAAATTAGTAGTAATGAGGTCACAAAATTATTTAGTTATTAAAGAATAAAGATTAGTTGAAAAACCGGCTAAAAGTAGGGGGGGTGACTTTTTATATTTAGGTATTAGGTTTTAATATATTTATCAGTCGAAAATAGATATGTATCACTTATTTTGTATTGACAGTCATGCAACAAATATTAGAGAAGAGTAAGGTTTAATGGAGAGTTTAAAAATGAAGGTTCTATTTGCTACCAGCGAAGTGTGGCCTTTGTTAAAAACAGGTGGTCTTGGTGATGTCTCATACAGCCTGCCACATGCATTAAAAGAAAGGAATCTGGATCTGCGTCTTGTTCTCCCGGCCTATCGAGACTTACTGAGCAAACTAGATTCATTTAAAACCTTAGGTTGGTTAAAACTGGATTTAGCGGGAACCACTCGAGAAGTACGCATATTAGAAGCTAAGCACGCCCAATTTGAAATGCCTATCTGGCTGGTTGATTATCAACAATTGTTTGACCGAGAAGGCGATCCTTATACCCATGCAAATGGTCATGATTGGCCCGATAATGCAGAACGTTCTATTTTCTCAAGCAGTAGCGGCATTAAGCCTGGATAAACTGAATAGAGGATGGAAAGCCGATGTTGTGCATTGCAACGATTGGCAAACCGGTTTGGTGGCGGCATTTCTTGATCAAGAGGCAGAGCGTCCGCGTCGAATTTTCACGATACATAATTTGGCTTATGGCGGTAATTTCTCTCATGATGAATATAACCGTCTGCAATTACCCAGTGCATGGTGGTCGATGGAAGGTGTCGAATTTTACGGTAATTTTTCCATGTTAAAAGCCGGCATCGTTTACGCCGATGCTATAACTACCGTTAGCCCGACCTATGCAAAAGAGATTTGTACCTCAGAATTTGGTTATGGCCTCGAGGGTGTTCTTTCATCTAGAAGCTACAAATTATCAGGGATACTCAATGGCATTGATACGAAAGTATGGAACCCAGCTACTGATACATTAATTCCATTTAACTACACGCCCCATCGCCGCAACCCAGGAAAGCAAAAAAACAAGAAGGCGTTACTAGAATCCTATGGCATAACAGCTAACAAGGAACAACTAGAAGCCCCATTATTGGGCCTTGTCAGTCGTCTAGTTGAGCAAAAAGGAATTGATATGGTTGTTGAGGCCATACCTAAAATCATTGCTGAGACAAATGCTAATTTTGTCATCATCGGCACAGGTGATGCCTTTATTGAAACCAAGTTAAAACAGCTTAATAAAAAATATCCTGAGCGCGTTTTGATTACTATTGGCTATGACGAAGAAAAGGCACATCTGCTTGAAGCCGGGAGTGATATTTTCTTAATGCCCTCGCGATTTGAGCCTTGTGGTCTTAATCAGATGTATAGTTTAAGTTATGGAACAATTCCTATTGTGAACCGTACAGGAGGGCTTGCAGATACTGTTATAAATGCAGGCGATACTGAAATTAACTTAGCAAAAGCTCAGGAATCTCACGATAAATCTGTAGATACAACTTTAGAGACTACTTTAGATTCAACAAGGCCTAATGGTTTTGTTTTGAATAAACCTAATACACCAGAATTAATAAGTACTATAATTCGCGCGCTTACATTATTTGAAAATAAGAAAAGCTGGCAGCAACTACAACAAAACGCTATGAGTCAGAGTTTTAGTTGGGAAAAGAGTGCTGACTCCTATATAGAAATATACAAAAGCTAATTCATTAGAAATTATTAGATAGTGCCATTACAAATTACAAGTGAGATTGAAATGATCGAAAAACCTCAGTTAGAAACATGTCTTCCTAGTGAAATTGAAGCATTACCGAATACATCTAAAGCCATCGGTAAAAGCTTTGAAAGATATCTAACGTATCATCTAGGACGTACTCAAGGTTGTGACTCATTTTATTTCTATGAAGCACTCTCTTTTACGTTACGTGACCGAGTAGTTGCTAACTGGTGCAAAACATCGGACGCATACAGTAAGCCTAACGTTAGGCGTGCTTACTATCTTTCATTAGAGTTTCTCATGGGTAGAGCTTTAGGCAATCACCTGCTTAATCTGGATGTAACGGATAATTCAAAAGAGGCGATGGAAAAATACTGTTTGCAACTTGAAGATGTTGAAGCATTAGAACCCGATGCAGGTTTAGGTAATGGCGGCTTAGGTCGTCTAGCGGCCTGCTTTATGGATAGTTGCGCAACCTTACAGTTACCTGTTTTAGGTTATGGCATTCGCTATGAATATGGCATGTTTAAACAAGCTATTGTCAATGGTCACCAGGAAGAAAGACCCGATCATTGGTTGAGAGATGGAAACCCCTGGGAGTTGGAACGCCCAGAGTATACCCAAACTGTAAAATTTGGCGGTCTCACCGAATTCTATCGTGACGAGCACAATGATTTACACGCCCGCTGGGTTGATACGCATGACGTATTAGCTATTCCTTTTGATGTGCCAATTTCTGGTTATAAAAACAAGACGGTTAATACACTGCGTTTATGGAAGTCTTCTGCCACAGATGAATTTGATCTTGAAGAATTCAACGCAGGGAGTTATACAGATGCGGTTGCTGCCAAAAATAATGCAGAAAACATCACGATGGTTTTGTACCCAAATGATTCCAGTGAAAATGGTAAAGAGCTCAGATTAAAACAACAATATTTTTTAGCCTCTGCCAGCTTGCAAGATGTTTTTCGTCAATGGGAAAAACGTCAAGGTGATAATTACGAAGAATTTGTTGAGCAGAATGTATTTCAAATGAATGATACCCATCCAACGATTTCTGTAGCAGAAATGATGCGGATTCTCATGGATAAGAAATGTTTAAACTGGGATGACGCTTGGAAAATAACAACAAAAACCATGGCTTATACCAATCATACTTTGTTACCAGAAGCGCTGGAAAAGTGGCCTGTTCATTTATTTGAAAGCCTACTGCCTCGATTGCTAGAAATCATTTATGAAATAAACGCACACTTTATGCGACTGGTGCAACAGAAATGGCCGGGTGATATAGAACGTCATGCAAGAATGTCGATTATTGAAGAAGGTTCTTACCGACAAGTTCGCATGGCTAATCTAGCTATTGTCGGAAGTTTTTCCGTGAATGGTGTTGCGGCATTGCATTCGCAGTTATTGTGCGAAGGATTGTTCCAAGATTTTTATGAATTATGGCCAGAGAAATTTACCAATAAAACCAATGGTGTTACTCCTAGACGCTGGATAGCACATGCAAATCCCGATATGACCGTTTTGATTTCAAAATATATAGGGGATGATTGGATTACCGACTTATCCCATATTAGTAAATTAAAGGAAATTTCCTCTACTAAAAATAAAGCGTTTACTAAAGCGTTTAAACAAGTGAAACAATCCAATAAGCAGCGATTATCAGATTTAGTCGAAAAACTCTGCGGGGTGAAATTTAACACCGATTCATTGTTTGATATTCAGGTTAAACGTATCCATGAGTACAAACGACAGTTATTAAATGTACTGCATGTGATTCATATGTACATTCAAATTAAGCAGGGTAATACTGAAAACTGGGCCAACCGTTGTGTACTTATCGGCGGCAAGGCAGCTCCAGGATATATATTAGCCAAGAGCATCATCAAACTCATCAATAATGTAGCAGAAGTCATCAACTCAGATCCTGATGTGGGTGATAAGCTAAAGCTCGTGTTCTTCCCAAATTATGGTGTAACCGCTATGGAAGTGATTGCGCCAGCTGCTGATTTATCTGAACAAATATCTACTGCGGGAAAAGAAGCCTCGGGCACTGGTAATATGAAATTCATGATGAATGGTGCTTTAACCATCGGCACTTATGATGGTGCTAATATCGAAATACTTGATGAAGTGGGAGAAGAAAACTTTTTCTTATTCGGACTAAAAGCCAATGAGGTACAGGACTTACAAGGCCACTATGATCCAATGAGTTATATCAATCAGGATCAAGACCTTCAAGCTGTTATGGAGCTACTGCAATCCGGACACTTTAATGCGCATGAGCCTGGCATCTTCGATAGCATCATTCAAAGCCTGTATAACACCAATGATCCGTGGGTGACTTTCGCTGATTTTCGTAGCTATATAGACGCCCAGAAGTCGGTTTCTGAGGTCTGGCAGGATCAAGAAAAATGGGGCCATATGAGCATCATGAATACAGCCTCAAGTGGCTTCTTCTCAACGGATAGAACCATGCAGGATTATAATAAGGATATTTGGAAGTTAGAACCTGTGAGCATCCAGTAATATTTTTATTAGTTGTTTGTTATTTTTTTTATTTAAATGGAGTTAAATGTGAGTATCAAAAAACAATATCTGAAATCACGCCCTACTTGTAAAGTGACGTTTCGTGTTGATAAAGATGCGGCTAAAACTGCGAAAAAGATTTATCTTGTCGGTGAGTTTAATCAATGGGACGATAAAGCAACACCCATGAAGCGCCTCAAAAGTGGTGATTTTACGCAAACAGTAGAACTAGATACTAAGCAACCGGAATACCAATTCCGTTATTTGAATGATCAGGGAATCTGGGGAAATGATTGGGAGGCAGACAAATATATTCCCAATGGGATTGATGGTGAAAACTCAGTTGTGCAAGTTTCATAAGTCTCGTTATAAGACTAATTAAATCACTGGCGGTGAATATGCTTGTGACAACTACCCCAACACTAGAACTAGAGATGTAATTCTCATTTAAAAGAGAAAGTTTCGGGGTTTTCAATAACCGGAAAAATTCGTTAAAATAATACAATATGACCTATTGCTAGATTTACTAGAAGAGGGATGCTTAAAAAAACTGAATATGAGTGTGAGGGGTGTCTTTTTAATCCAACAACAGAGACTAGATCTTTTATGATTCTGCTTCTGAGGCGCGCATCCGACTATGCTTGAACCTATCAGTACATCCTCAATAAATCTAAGAATCATCGCTGATATTGGTGGTACTCATGCACGCTTTGCTTTATTGAATATTGATAGTACTTTAGAAAAAGAACTGGTTTTACAAGGCAATGATTACCCTGACTTTGTAACGGCTTTTCAACACTATTTACAATATTCTGGTAACCCCAAAGTTACTGAAGCAGCAATTGCCATAGCCTGCCCAATTGATGGTGATTATATAAAAATGACGAATCATAATTGGAATTTTTCAATAGAGGAAGCGCGTAAAACGTTAGCTTTAGATACTTTAATCTTTAAGAATGATTTTGAAGCATTGGCGTTGTCTATCCCGCATTTAGATCGTGATGATTGTTATCAAGTTGGGAGTGGACAAATAAAACCAGAAGCTCCAATTGGTATTCTTGGTCCGGGTACTGGGCTGGGGGTGTCTGGTTTGATATTCTCTGGTGAAAAATGGACGCCAATTTCAGGTGAAGGAGGTCATGTTAGTCTCAGTCCAACTACAAAAAGAGAACTCCTGATATTAGAGGCTTGCTGGAAAAAATATGAGCATGTTTCTGCAGAACGGCTGATATCCGGCAGCGGTTTACAAAGAATATATCAGACTATTTGTGAACTTGATCAAGTAGAAGCCAAGATTAAATTGATGCCACAAGATATTTCCCAAAGTGCTATGAACCAAACTGATCAGCAGTGCAAGGAAGCTCTGGATATATTTTGTGGTTTATTAGGCGTTATTGCAGGAAACCTTGCTTTAACCTTGGGAGCGAAAGGCGGAATCTATATCGGTGGTGGCATTATTCCAAAGCTAGGTAGTTACTTCGAAAGTTCTCCATTTAGAGAAAGTTTTAAATCAAAGGGACGTTTCAAAGACTACCTTAAAGACATTCCAGTATTTGTTATTAAATCTAATCATCCAGCATTGATTGGTATCAGACAAGCGTTTGAGTAGGTCAATGATTGAATATATTAAATAAAAAGGGTACTTTTAAGGGTATATACATATCAAAAAATAAATAAACATATTTTAAATCAAAAGCATATAGACACAAATCGGTAGTCGCCGCCTAATTGGATATAAAATATAACGACGGTTAGAATGAATCCGAATGAACCTCCATAAAGAATAAAACTGATGGTTTGTCATTTATTTACTCTAATGAGCTTGGAGTCAAAAATGTCTATTAATTTTAAATTAGTAGACACTTTGATAATAGGGAGTTGGTTTGTCTATTAAATCCTTATTTTTATTTAGTAGGCGATAAGTCTACCAATCGACTTAATAGACAACATTGTATTCTGAAATTTTCCTGGATTTTTATGTTCGTTATAGATGTTCAAAATAAGTTAAATCACTAGTGTTTTTTAGGAACAAGAGGATGTAACTGTTTGATAGATATAGAGCTAAAGTTGTAATTTTAGGAACATTAATTTCATCTAAGTAGCTGATTATTAATACTTTTGGAGTTGGCTTTTAATCAATTGGTCGAGCGTTCGAATCGCTCACGGCCCAGCATATTCTAGAAAGCCCGCAAGTCCTTGCGGGCTTTTTTTTGCCTCGAAAAAATTCCTTATAGATATTCTCTCCTTAAGTAGTGTTCTCACCAAGACGTCGGATGACAGTGTTGGGATTTTGTAATGACTATCTTTAGATTCAAGTTTTCATTAAAACGAATAAAAAACGCTTAAAAGTAGGGGGGGCTTAATTCATTATAACAATACCTAATCCAGATTTAACATTGTACATCGACGATTCCTTAAAGAACCTACGATGGGCTTTCCTGACTTTTGGTAAGCCTCGGAAAGCCGCTTTTAGGTGCTTTTTTATTTAACGAATTCCTAACTTAGCTTCAATCACAGCCAAGCGAGCTTCTAATTCATCAAGGCGATCATTGTCGACAGGAATACTGCTGACAAGCACAGGGTCTTTTTCAATCTCTTCAACTGACACTTCTCCGCAAAGCGTATGTGCAAATCGATCTTCACGACGTCCTGCGCCCTTAGGAATTAAAGTTACCAAAGGCATCTCACGCTCGATCATTTCTACAATCGTATCGTGTATTTCCTCGTTTGATTCAAAATCAACCATGCGCGCAGTACGCATTTTGATGTCGTTTAGCGTTTGTGGTTTACGTAAAAGTAAAACGGTTAGAATGGCTTGTTGTTTGCGATCTATCGCTAGTTCTGTACAAACACGGTGTGAAATTTTATTGGAGCGATCTCCATAATCAATCCCTGCAAGCTTACGATCGACAAGTATGTTTATTGTATGACCAACTTGCCCTTCAGTAAGCTTCATCACAGGTTCGCGATTGCTTTTCTGGTTACAGGCATTGCACAATGAATTAATGGTCAGAGGGTAATTTTTGGGAGTCGTAAGATGCTTTTCCATCAATGATCCAATTACGCGAGCTTCTAGTGCAGTGAAATAGGCTGGCTCTGTAGATTGTTGTTCTTCGTTTGCTTCTATTTCACTGTTTTCGACATCAGTGCTTTCGCCAACGTTGTTATTGATAGTCTCGTCCATGAAAGTATCTCCTTTTTTGTTAGTAATTTTTAAAAGAACGCTGAAATCATAATAGAACAAAATCCCTTGATTCAAACTTAACGAGCTTCTTTGGCAGCGCGAACTTGCTCTCTACGCCTTTGCATAAACGCTTGATGTGATGCTTCCGTGCCATCATGAAATGAGCCAAACCATTTGTCCCACGGGATTTCTAGTGCCCCAAAATTACACTCAAAATATCGATGATGGAGTTGATGGTGAAATGTCCCCAAGTCTATCCATTTTTTATCTCCTGCCAGTAAACCCGCAAAGCCAGTATGAGTGGTGGCCGCAGACAAGGCATAATATTGTAAATGGAAAATAATTAATAAGGGGTGCGAAGGGATAATGAAATGAATCAACACCGAAGCCAGGTAGAGAAAATGCTCAAAGGGATGCATCGAAAACCCAGACCAAGGCCCGACATTGGTATTTCTATGGTGTAACGAATGCGCGAATTTATACAAAGCCGGAACGTGCAAAAGCCGATGAATGAGATAAAAGTAAAAAGTCTCCCAAATAGGGATAAAGAACATGATAACTAGTAGCCAAAGTATAGAAGCAGGTCCAGTAACTTCGGGTGAGTAGCCATTTGCAAAACTCCATAACATCACAGCTTCAAATGCCGTCCAAATCGTGACACCACTGGCACAGCTCCAGAAAATATTATCCCAAACCTGATTATTAAATGTAAATGATGACTTATCTTGGGCGAAGGGTTTGGTGTCGTATTGCAGTTTATCTTCTTGCTTTCTGAATACATAAAGATAGCAATGCAGGCCACCAGCAACGATGGTTATTAGTGCAAGATTTCTAATATATATTTGAGATATCCAGCCCAATTCAAAGTCTTGAGTTTGTTCTGCAGATGGGCTGAAGAACTGCCAGCATAGTACTGAAATAACAAGAATAATGAGTCGTTCTGAAATCGGAAACCAAGATGAGAAAAACCATTTAAGAACAGCTCCGGTCTTTATCGGCGTTGTGAATAAAGGCGAAACAGTAATAGGGAGTTGTGGGTGGTAATTCCAGGTTTTGGGTTTGGCTTTACCCTGATTACTTTTTACATGGCTACTACTGTCTTGCATGATATAAACCGAGCATATTTGATAACCAATATTAGTACAAAAATGCCCCATAAGTAGGGGGGTGCACTTTTACTTAGCCTTTACTTAGTTCTTACTTAATTCTTTACTTAGCTCTTAATTAGTTCTGCAACCAAGCTTTGAACAGTTCAAGCATTATAAAATGCCAGTGATATAAATATTTAAAAGCTGATATTCTATCCGGCGAATTCTAATAGTTACTTTAACGTTTTGAACTATCTGAGAATAAATACTCTAAACAAGAAATATAACTCATTACGGGCAGGAAAAATGATAAAAGCACAAACAACAAAGACGCTTAAGACGCTTAGTGGTGTCATTTTAGCTTCATTTATAGCAAGCAATTTAGTTCTAAACACTGCACAAGCAGATACCTTATTAGGGGCAGATTTAGAAGTGGGTGTTTGGTCGCCTAGTTATGATGCTGGCAGCGCAGTTGGAAGCATTTCGGGTGATGATCAATCTATTTTTGCTAGCGCCACAATTGAACATCCTGTGCCATTAATTCCTAACTTCAAGCTTTCGCTTTCAGAGGTGAATAACGATAGCTACGAATACACTAAAATTGATTACACGGCCTTCTACGAGATTTTAGACAATGATGCTATTTCGATAGACGTCGGTTTGGGTATATCGCAGTTTCAAGGCGGAAAATATCTGTCGCAATCATTCTCTGGCGCGACGCCACATGCTTATGTCGATGCAGAACTGGCATTGCCGTTTCTAAACACCACGCTTTACACCGATATCCACTTTTTAAATTACGATGGAAACCAGATCACAGACGCTATCGCTGGTTTTAGATATGACTTCAATCTTGTCGCAGTAGATCTAGGGCTTAAAGCGGGTTACCGAGTACAAAGCTTCGATGCTAAAGACTTTGATGACCTCTCATTTGATATAACCACAGATGGTTATTTCGTCGGTTTACACGCCGACTTTTAATCTAATCCCTTAAGAAGAGTCAATAGAAAAACCTCCCTAATGTAGGGGGGTGACTTTAAGTCATTCAATTGAACTGACAATAAGCTGAAATAAGCTATAGTAGTGCTTGAAATTATTTTTTTGAGCCAGTTTTATGAGTGATATTCTTGATTTAGAACCGAGTCTTTCGGTAACGGTTCGCGACACTTTTAATATCGATAGCCATTTGAAAGTGCCTGCTTTTAGCGAGCCTTGTGAGTTTGTTCCAACCGTCGACGAAGCCTACCAGTTCAATGCTGATGTGACCTTGGCGATTATCGCGGGCTTTGCTTATAACCGTCGTGTGATGATTCAAGGATTGCACGGTACGGGTAAATCGACGCATATCGAACAGGTCGCCGCTCGCCTGAACTGGCCTTGCGTGCGGTTAAATCTGGATGGACAAATCAGTCGTCTAGATCTTGTCGGTAAAGACGCCATCGTGATTCGCGATAACAAACAAGTCACTGAATTTCAGGAAGGGATTATCCCTTGGTCATTGCGTCGTCCTGTTGCTTTGATTTTTGATGAATACGATGCGGGTCGACCAGACATTATGTTCGTTATCCAGCGTATTCTTGAACGCGATGGCAAATTCACTTTGCTGGATCAAAATCAGGTCATTAGCCCCAATCCAAATTTCCGCATGTTTGCAACATCCAACACCATCGGCCAAGGTAACTTAAACGGCCTTTATCACGGTGCGCAAATGCTAAATCACGCGCAGCTTGATCGTTGGGATATTGTGACCTCGCTAAACTATTTACCGCATGATGATGAAGTCAATATCATCAAGGCACGTGTGCCTGAATTTACGGATGAGAAATTGTTGAATGCGATGGTGAGCATGGCGCAATTGACTCGTAATGGTTTTGCAGTCGGTGACTTATCAACCTTGATGTCACCGAGAACAGTAATCTCTTGGGCTGAAAACTTCCAGATTTTTAAAGACATTCAAACCGCATTCCGCTTTGCCTTCCTGAATAAATGCAGTGACGATGAAAAGCCATTGGTGGCTGAATATTTCCAACGCTGTTTCGACGAAGAGTTGGAAGAGTCGTATGTGCATTTATCGCATACCAGTACCTAACAAGTAGGTTAAGTTAGAAAACAAAACAAGTGACTGATCACATCGAAACAAAATCGCAACAACAGCAAAAAGCCATTGAGCTTTGTGGTGGTGTGGTGCGTGGTTATACCAGAGATGCAGACTTGTATTTTCGTGGTCCTTTGTTATATCACAATCAACAGCGCGTGCCTTTATATGCCTGTCATATTCAGTCTGATTTAGTCAAAGACAGTTTTGTCGCTTTGCGTGGTGTTGCCGATAGCATCAACCTGCGCTATCAATTCACCGATGAAGCATTGCACCATTCGCTGTTGCCCGAAGAAAGGCTCGAACGCTTCATGTTCGAACTGCTCGAACAACTGCGGGTAGAATCGTTAGTACCAGAAATCTACAAAGGCATGCGCAGCAATATGCTGCATCGTTTCGAAGAATGGTCATTGCGTTATCATCACTCTGGTCTGACGGAAAGCAGCATCGGCTTATTAATCTATGTGCTGGCTCAGGTTTGCTGGTCGCGCTTTAATAATGTCTCCGTGACCGAAGAAACGGAGGATTTACTAGAAGCGACACGTGCAGGCATATCGCCAATGATTGGTAACCAACTCTACGGCATGAAGCAGAATCTGGAAGATCAGGCAAAATTTGCCGAACACGCGCTAATGCTAGCCAAGCAATTTAACAGCATGGTTCGCGATGAGAGCAATAATGATGATGACGAAGAAGAAAAGGACGTCGATACTATTCTCGAAGAAATCGAAACGCCAGAATTCAAACTACTAATCAATTTTGATGAGAATGATGATCATGTGTTTATGGTCAGCAGTGGCGAAAGTAAATCGTGGCTCGAAAACGATGAGGTTTACCAAATTTTCACCACCGATTACGACAAAACCTCACACGCAGAAAAGCTCGTTAGACCGATTCTACTAAAGGCATTGCGTAGTAATCTGGATAGCATGATCACCAAGCAGGGCATCAATATGCCACGCTTAGCGCGTCAGCTTAAATTTTTATTTTCAACGCCCGATTATGATGATTGGAATTATGCGCAAGAGCAGGGTTATATTGATGGTCGTCGACTGTCGCAGTTGATTGCATCACCGACTGAAAAACGCATTTTTAAAGATCGTCGGGAACGTCCACAATCGGATTGTGTATTGAGCTTCCTTGTTGATTGTTCAGGTTCGATGAAACAGCACTCAGCGAATATTGCCATTATGTTGGATGTGATTGCGCGTGCGGCTGATTTATCTGGAATTAAAACCGAAATACTAGGTTTCACCACAGGCAACTGGAGTGGTGGCAAACCGATGAAAGAATGGATCGCACAGGGCAAACCGAAAAATCCCGGGCGCCTCAATGAAACCAATCACATCATCTATAAAGACGCTGAACACAGCTGGAAGCAAGCGCGAAATTCCATTACAGCCTTGATGAAGACGGATTTATTCCGTGAAGGTGTCGATGGCGAAGCGATTACATGGGCTGCAAAGCGACTCTTAAAACGCCCCGAACAAAAGAAAATCCTAACGGTGATTTCTGACGGAAGTCCAATGGATTCCGCAACCAATATCGCCAATGATCCTTATTATCTGGATAATCATTTAAAAGATGTTATCGGCAAATATGAACAACAGCCCGATTTGGAAATTTTTGGACTAGGCGTCGAATTAGACCTGAGTGTTTACTACCGAAACTACACTATCTTGCACTTAGACGATAACCTGAATAACGCCACCTTTAATGATATTTTAAAGATGTGGCAATCGAGAATGCATCGTAACTAACCATGTGGCGTGTAACGAGTACAAAACTAACGCATGATATCACGGTGTCCGTGCTATAGTATTACAATGATAGTAACGTTTTTAGATAAGGCTACAGAAGATGTTTTTAATGGCATCAATTCAAAGCTTGCTCGAAAAACTTGTCCACAAACATTATGGCGGGTTGCTGCTAGAAAGCTCGACCAACTTGATTCAGTGAAAACTTTAGAAGAATTAAAAATACCCCCAGGTAATCGATTAGAACTCCTATCAGGAAACAGAGCAGACTCTTATAGTATCCGAATAAATGAACAATACCGTATTTGTTTCAGCTGGGATGATTTAGGTCCAACAAACGTCGAAATTACAGATTATCATTAAGGTGAAGTTATGAGAATACCTACAAACAGAGAACCAACGCACCCTGGAGAAATGCTCCGGGAAGAATTTCTTCTTCCGATGAATATTACACAAAGGGAATTAGCTGATGCCATCCATGTTCCTTATCAACGAATTAATGAACTGGTAAATAAAAAGCGCGGTGTAACACCCAGTACAGCTTTGCGATTAAGCAAATTTTTCGGTGTTTCTCCTGATTTCTGGTTAAGTTTACAAATGAGATCAGAACTTTATAAGGCTCAAGCATTAGAACAAAAAGATTTAGACTCAATTAAAGGCCATCATCATTTTGAAAACATGGCATAGCCATCGGTGATTTTTAAGATTAAGGTTTTAACTCAAGAAAAAATACCAAGCTAAGGCGCGGCTATGATCTGCGGGTAAGTTTTGAAAAAAACCGCTTATAAGTAGGGGAGGGACCTTCTTAATACACGTTAGACATACAAGTAAAAAGGGGGACATTTAAAAATTGGAAGGTAAGTTAAAACATTGGAATGAAGATAAAGGGTTTGGTTTTATTAGTTTAACTGAGACTCAAGATGTTTTTATTCATATTTCAGCGTTAAAGAAAATGAGTCGTCGTCCAATAGTTGGCGATATTATTACATTCGACATACATACAGATAACAATGGAAAGAAAAGAGCAACCAATACCCAGATTCATGGCGTAGCTGCTGTTAATTCAAAGATTAAGAATAACTATAAAAAATCTAAATCAAATGATAGTAATGGCTGGTTGATACCGATTGTTTATCTAGTTTTATTAGCTGTAGTAGGTTACGGATTTTATGAATTCTATTTCAAACAAAAAGTCCAGGCTGTTTCAAGCAGTGAGCATATAACATTCATAAAGACACCCGCAAAAAAAGCACGAACCAGCAATAACGAGAACTTCAGTTGCAAAGGTAAAGTATATTGCAGTGAAATGACCTCATGTAATGAAGCAATGTATTACCAAAATAATTGCCCAGATACTAAAATGGATGGTGATCATGATGGAGTGCCATGTGAAAGCCAATGGTGCGACTAAAGGAAAGTCTTAACAAGATACTATTGTTGGAAAAACAAAAGCTACGCTTCGGATATAACAAAGCGGGCGTTTATTAAATAAAAAAACTACCTAAAAGTAGGGGGGTGACCTTATGAGTACATGGACCACAGAAGCGATCAATAAAATAACTGCTGATTACAATCGCTCAGCAGATACGCACCTGATTAAACTTGAGCTGCCCAAATTACAGGGTATTGATCTCTATCTTAAGGACGAGAGCACCCATCCGACGGGAAGCTTAAAGCATCGACTGGCGCGTTCGCTATTTTTGTATGCCCTGTGTAATGGCAAAATAAATAAAGACACTTCGGTGATCGAAGCCTCTTCAGGCAGCACCGCCGTTTCCGAAGCCTACTTTGCCAGAATGATTGGCGTTCCCTTTATCGCGGTAATGCCTGATAACACCGCACATAGCAAAATTGAGTTAATCGAACTCTATGGCGGGCGTTGTCATTTTGTCGATTGCCCGACAAAAATCACCAACGAAGCAAAGCATCTGGCTGAATCTTTGAATGGTCATTTTATGGATCAATTCACCTATGCCGAACGTGCGACAGATTGGCGAGGCAGTAATAATATTGCTGAAAGCATCTTCGAACAGATGCAAGATGAGCCACATCCCGTTCCACATACCATCGTCATGAGCGCTGGCACAGGCGGCACATCCGCAACGCTAGGGCGTTACATTCGCTACAAAGGTTACGATACTCAATTACTCGTAGTCGACCCTGAAAACTCAGTGTTCTACGACTGCTATATGCAAAAAGACCGAACGCTTACGTCTAAGATAGGAAGCCGCATTGAGGGCATTGGTCGACCTCAAGTAGAAGCTTCATTTCAACCCGATATCATCGACGCGATGATGCAAGTCCCTGATGCAGCTAGTGTTGCAACAATCTATTGGCTGGAAAAAATAATCGGTCGTAAAGCGGGTGCATCAACCGGTACAAATCTCTGGGGTGTGCTTGAAATAGCCAAACAGATGATGGCGAATAAACAAACAGGTTCTATCGTGACGTTAATGTGCGATAGCGGCCATCGTTATATGGATACTTATTACAACGATGACTGGGTGAAAGAGCACCTTGAGGACTTAGCACCGTATCAAAAGCAATTGGAAGCATTTGTTTAAGTAGCTAAAAAGGAACACTATGAATAGTTGGGATCAAGATAAGTATATAGAAGCATGGAATTTTGCCTCGAACATTCACAATGGTCAGAAGATGCCAAGCAGTGATATTCCTTACATAAATCATCTTGGGCTTGTTGCTATGGAAGCGATGACAACCGTAGCCAATCACGATGTTCAAAACCCTAATGCGCTTGTTTTATGTGCATTGCTGCATGACTCAATTGAAGACACATCAGCCACATACGAAAGCATCGAAAAGGGATTTGGCGCTGAAATAGCGGATGGTGTTTTGTCCTTAACTAAAGATACGAGCCTACCTTCTAAAGTTGAGCAAATGCAGGACAGTATTAGCAGAATAAAAAAACAACCTAAAGAAATTTGGATGGTGAAACTCTGTGATCGAATCACAAATTTACAACCACCTCCCAAGCATTGGGATAAAGAGAAAATTGCAAAGTATCAAGATGAGGCACGTTATATTCTAGATCAGCTGGGCGAAGCCAGTGAGTTTCTTGCTGAAAGGTTAAGGTTAAAAATTGCTGCATATGAGCAATATCTGTAGCCGATTTTATTGCAACCACTAACCTTACTTAAGCACTAATAATATCATTATGATTGAAAATTCAAATTCTTTTCATCTCCTCCAAAGCCCGTTAGAGCTCCCTTGTGGTGCGATATTTAAAAATAGAATTGCCAAGTCAGCCATGTCGGATTCGCTCGGGAACGGTGAGGGTGATCCTACCGAGGCGCAGATGCGGCTTTATGAAAGATGGGCAGAAGGTGGGGTTGCGGTTTCTTTTATTGGTGAAGTGCAAGGAGATCCTCGCTATCCGGAGAAGCCGGGAAACCTTGTTCTCGGAACACATAGCAATAAGCAGGCTTTACGATCTCTAGCTAGCCGAGGCACTATTGAGAGCGCTCATCTTTGGACGCAACTCGGTCATGCTGGGGCTCTTTCTCATTTACCCATAAGTCATCCCAAGGGGCCATCTGCATTAGATATTGAAGGCCTTAAATGCTCGGGTATGTCTATTGAAGAGGTACGGGAATTACCCGATATGTATGCCAGTATGGCTTTACACGCAAAGGCTGCAGGGTTTAGTGGTGTACATCTACACGCTGGTCACGGGTTCTTACTCAGTCAATTTCTTAGTCCATTGTTTAACCGCCGGAACGATAGCTATGGTGGTTCGATTGAAGCATGATGTCGCATAGTACACGAAGTGATCAATGAGGTACGACTTGCCGTTGGTGCAACGTTCCCCATCGGGATCAGGATTAACTCGACAGACCAGCTAGAAGGAGGATTGACAGAGACTGATGCTTTAGAGGTAGTGGGTATGCTCAATCAGACTTCAATTGATCTGATTGATATTAGTGGAGGTACGTATTTCCCGGGAGCAAAGGCAAGTTCCGATAGTTCGAGTCGAGGACCATATTTTCTTGGTTTTGCTCGACTTGCAAAAGAAGTCACTCAAGTACCTTTGATGGTGACAGGTGGCTTCAAAAAACGCGAGCAAGCAATAGATGCTGTCGCAAGTGGAGCTGTTGATATGGTCGGTGTAGCGCGTGCATTGACGCTAGAGCCTCGACTTGCCGAAACATGGTTGACCGAAGAAGGAGGAGACCCTGAATTTCCGAGATTCGAATCTACCCCTCCTGGTGGTATAAGTGCTTGGTACACCATGCGACTCAAAGACTTGGGTGAGGACGGAAGAGTAAGTTCACGCTCGACCTTCCATCTGCTATTCGCATTTATGAGGATCGTGATGCAGAACGTTGCATTAAATGGCGAGAATAATTCCCTCACTTTTGTGATTAACACATAAAAATAAACTCATATTTTAAAACTTCTTTCTCGCCAAGATCAAAATTAAAAAAATCAATATTATCTTCCAAGCTAAGGAAAACCCTCTAAAAGTAGGGGGGTGACCTATTCTTTATTCCAATAGGGCGGATTCGCGTAAAGCTCTGAAAAGTAATAAATACCCTGACCTTGGGTGCAAAAAATTGAGCTTAAGAATATTAACTCCCTTATAGAATCCAGATAGAATGAATCAGTTATGAGTAATAACAGTAAAGAAGTGGAATTTCCAAAAATCAACCGTGGCTACAATAGTGTATTCCGTTCAAATCAGTTAAGCCTTGGCTTGGTTGTACCTATAGAAAACTATAATAGAAACCCTGTGCCCAGCATGGAACACCATATCGAACGCGTTCAATTTGCCGAAGCGCTTGGGTTTGCTGCAGTATGGTTGCGTGATGTGCCGTTTAATGTGCCATCGTTCGGTGATGCAGGGCAAACTTACGACCCTTTTGTTTATCTGGGGTTTTTGGCGGCAAACACCAAAAGCATCTCACTCGCAACGGGCAGTATTGTTCTGCCTTTACGACATCCTGCGCATGTTGCTAAAGCTGCGGCGACCGCGGATGTGCTTTCAGGTGGACGGCTAATTCTAGGAATTGCTTCGGGTGATAGGCCGGAGGAATATCCAGCACTGAATATGTTATTTGAAGATCGTGGTAAGCGTTTTCGAGCAAGCTTTGAATACATCAAACGCATGTGGGAAACCGCGCCTGCTTTTGAGAATGACTATGGCACGCCTTACGGTGGTATGGATATGTTGCCGAAACCGACTTCTGGCAGACTGCCGTTGATGATCACAGGTGGTAGCCAGCAAGAACCGGATTGGCTCGCGCGTAATGGTGATGGCTGGGTGACTTATCCGCGCAATGTAAAAGCACAGCAGAGCATAATCTCAAGCTGGCGTACACGTGCCGAAGAGCTAGATGCGCCTTACAAGCCTGTGTCGCAATCCTTATACATTGATTTGGTTGACGATGAAGATGCTGCTCCGCAAGCGATACATTTGGGATTCCGCTCGGGTGTTAATTACTTGCGGGATTATTTAAAGTCTCTCGAAGAAATTGGTGTTAACCATGTGGCGATTAATCTACGCTTTAATCAAGCGGATATAGAGACGACGTTGAAACGTTTGTCTGACGATATTTTGCCGGATTTTGTATAGAGCTGCCTGATTTTCCGAGCTTAGGCTTTCAGTCATAAATGAATAAACAAGAGATTAAAAAGAGATTAAAAAGAGAATAAAATGAAAAAAACAATTCTACTTACAGGTGCCACAGACGGTATTGGCCTAGCAACAGCAAAGATGCTGTTAGAGCAGGGTCACCATTTATTACTACACGGACGTAATCCACAAAAGCTGGAAAATGTAGCTCAAAATCTAAAATCGCAGTTCAAAGATGCTGAAATAGAAACGTATGTGGCTGATTTGTCGAGTATGTTTGATGTGCAAAAGCTTGCACATACTGTCACAGAAAAGCACGATAGTATTGATGTGCTTATCAATAATGCAGGGGTTTTCAAAACCAACGAAACGAGAACGGAAGATGGTCTTGATGTGCGCTTTGTTGTGAACACCTTAGCCCCTTATTTATTAACTCAAATGCTTTTGCCACTTATGGGAAGTACTGGGCGAGTGGTTAATTTATCGTCGGCAGCGCAAGCTCCTGTAAATACTGAAGCGCTCGAAGGTCGGGTGCAGCTTGATGATATGGGTGCATACGCCCAGAGCAAATTAGCCATTACCATGTGGTCGCGCATTATGGCTGAAAAACTAGAAAATGGCCCAATGGTGGTTGCAGTAAACCCAGGATCATTACTTGCGAGTAAAATGGTTACAGAAGGTTTCGGTGTTGCAGGAAATGATATTGGAATCGGTGCGGAAATACTTACCCGTGCAGCTTTATCAGATGAGTTTGCCAATGCTTCAGGTAAGTATTTTGACAACGACTCAGGACAGTTTGCTCCACCGCACCAGGATGCTTTAGATCAACAGAAGTCAGAGGATGTTGTGAAAGCTATTGAGGGTGTTTTGGCTAGATTAGTTTAATCAGAAAAAGTGGCTAAAAGTAGGGGGTGTACTTTTAGTTTATTTCTACAGTTTTAAATTCTGCATTCTCATCCAATGCAGTAATAGACTTAATTTTATCTAGTCTGATTGAAATGTTTGCTTCTTTTTGGTCTTGGCCATTCTCAACACTAACAACCAAAAATTCTTGTTTGTCTTCAATGTTGGTCGTTTCTGCTCTTCCTTTTACTTCCTCTCCATCTAATAATTTGATAGAGAGGGTGTAATGTCGTAAGCAAGCAATCTCAATATAATCATACAACTGGCACTGAATGGGAGTGTACGGCATTAGTCAGAGCTTTCTTTTCTGCCAGTACGCATTTTAGGATAAGTAATATCTTCATGGGCTACGACTTCAGCTTTGCCATCATGACGATAGATCCTTTTCTTTTGATTGGGATAATCACCAATATCATGTTTTAAGCGTTGACCCATAACGAGGCACACAAGTGTTTCTTTACCGTTATTGTAAAGACTATGCGCAACTTCGTTGGCCGGTAAGCCAACAAAATCTCCTTTAGTAACGTTATAAGTATCTTGTTCAAGAGTCAGTTCACCACTGCCTTCAAGAATATAGATACATTCTTCTTCGTATTGGTGTTTATGAAATTCAGTGGTGTCTCGATTGGGTTCAACATAAATCATGTGAACACCCATCTGGGACATGCCAACGGCATCCCCCAGAGATTTGTTTAATCTAACCGCATTAGGGTTTAGAAAATGGGTGATTTCCTTCCCTTCTAGCGCTTCAATGTCAGAAGCAGTTAATAGATATTTGCGGGTGTTATTTGTAATGTTACTCACTTTCAGCCGGAGGATTGATTCCAGTCATGCCTACAGTGCTGTAACCACCATCGACATACATGATTTCAGCAGTAATTCCAGAAGCCAGATCAGACGATAGGAATGCAGCTGCATTGCCCACTTCTTCGATAGTTACGTTGCGGCGAAGCGGTGCGGCACCAGAGAATTGTTCTAGCATCTTACGGAAGCCTTTGATTCCCATAGCTGCAAGTGTGCGGATAGGGCCGGCAGAGATACAGTTGACTCGAATACCTTCTGGCCCAAGGTCAGATGCCATGAAGCGTACTGCTGATTCAAGGCTGGCTTTAGCCATACCCATTACATTGTAGTTTGGTATTGCAGAAACAGCACCAAGGTAGCTTAGTGTTAACATGGAAGGGTTGTCACGGCCTTTCATTAATGGCTTCGCAGCTTTAGCCATACCGATGAAGCTGTAGGCGCTGATGTCATGTGCAATCTTCGAGCCTTCACGGGTCGTGTTATCAACGATGCTGCCTTCAAGCTCTTCTTTAGGAGCAAAGCCTATTGAATGTATTAGGATGTCTAATCCGTCCCATTTTTTACCTAGCTCGGTAAAACAAGCATCAATAGATTCATCGCTACCAACATCACATTCAATAACGATATCGGAGCCAAGCTCTGCAGCGATTTTTTCAACACGGCCTTTGAGGCGTTCATTTTGATAGGTGAATGCAAGTTCAGCACCTTCTCGGTGCATTGCTTGTGCGATGCCATAGGCAATTGATCTATTACTAGCGATACCCGCAATAATGGCGCGTTTTCCGGTTAAAAAGCCCATAAAATTCCTTTTGCTCGTTTTTATTTGAAAGAGGGAATAATACGACTCGGGGGAGGTTTTTACAATATTAGGCTTTTAGAATAGTGCGCTTTTACAATATTGTACTTTTAGAAAATGAAGTAATGATATATAGGAAGGATTGACTCCCATAAAAATGATTATAGGAGTCAATTTTTAAGATTGATTCCT
>RCNF010000576.1_pt1 | contig 24800 bp, 25 predicted proteins | sample 2041311 | NCBI WGS metagenome assembly RCNF01 (sample SAMN09708228, study PRJNA481090) | Marine sediment metagenome, whole genome shotgun sequencing project. | biome: marine sediment; feature: ocean; material: sediment; isolation source: Sewage treatment plant 2 marine sediment (STP2) ... | reverse complement strand
GCAAAGTCATTACGATCTTCTGCAACGTGGTGCTGAAATGTTTCGTCATCAATGAAAAAGAGAAACAAGCTTGAAAACCTGAAAACAGCAATGAAAAGGTTAACAGAAGTACTTCGTGATATCGACCAACTTTCATTGATAAGTTATGCTTCGAAACCAATCACTGTTTTTGCAGAATTACCTGCTGATGAAAACGTCAAGGTACTGGCTTTTTACCAGCGTCAGGATCCTGCCTACGACCTGACCGAAGTCTTGCTCAAGTCGTGTGCCTTGAAGTCGGATCGATTTGAATATCAGATGGTCGACCCCGATGAACACCTGGAGCTGGTGCGCCAGTTCAACATCACCATTTCGCGCACCATGGCCGTGGTGGTGGGGGAAGAATACTCAACTGTTTTGCAACCCACCGAGAGTGGTTTGATCAATGCCGTGTACCGCATGGTCAGTGGAACCCGGCCCATTGTGGGCTATCTGCTGGGGCATGGGGAGCATCTGCTGGACAGCGATGAAATGCCTGGGTATTCCTCTACCGCATTGGTCTTGCAGGAACAAGGTTACGATCTGAGGCCACTTTTCCTGGCGGACACCGATCGCGTTCCGCCCAATTGCAAGGTGCTGGTTATTGCCGGACCGAGGACCGAACCTGACGCCGCGGAAATCAAGGCCATCGACGAGTACCTGGCCAACGGTGGATCGGTTCTGGCCATGTTTGACCCACCAACGCCAGGTGGCTGGCAAGACTGGCTTGTCCAGTTCAGGATCTGGCTTTCCGGCGGTGTGTTGATCTCGGCTGATGGTGCCGGTGCTCAGTTTGGCACCGGGCCTCGCTCAGTGGTGATCACCCAGGGCTATGGCAGCCATGAGATCGCTGCGCCCTTGCGTGGCGCCGCTACCTTGTTTCCTCTGAGCCAAGCCATTGGGGTGGCACCTGATAGCGAAGGACGGGTCAAAGGCGACATCCTCATGGTGACCAGTGAGCTTTCCTGGGTCGAACGGGACCCTGATACCATGTACAGCGGACTGGCCAAGTTCAATCGAGGGGTCGATGTGGCTGGGCCTCACCCCTTGGCGGTGGTCATGGAATTGCATCCGGCCGCAGGTGACACCACATTAATTGTCGAAGGGGCGATGGGCATGTTCGACGGTGAGCCGTCGAGTGCTGATTTAGCCGCAACGTTCAATATCCCTATGGCGATCGTTATGGACGTTAAAGGCATGGCGCAAACGGCTGCTGCCATTGCCATGGGATTAGCCAATTTTCGTGATGATGTTCAAGTCGCAGGGTTGATTGCCAATAGCTGCAGTACAGAACGTCATCGCCAGCTAATAGAAGATGCTTTACCAGAAAACTTACCGTTACTCGCCACTCTCGCGCGATCTGAGTTAGTGGCACTGCCAGAGCGTCATTTAGGTCTGGTTCAAGCCAGTGAAGTACGGGACGAATTAGAGCAACGTTTTGAAGCCGGTAAAGCCTCGGATCCCGATGCAGAAAAACACATCTTGATTGATGAGATCGAGTTTCTTGCTCGAATCGATGTTCATCCCAGGGAAGAACGCCAAGTCCGGCTCGTCGTCCTGCCCGAGGAAATCGAGAGGATGCAGCAGGAGCGAAGGGACGGTTCCGGCAACCCGGCACATCGTCAAAGCCATCTTCCAGTAGAGCTTGGCCAGCGCAGGCGACTTGCCGCCAAGAAACAGCAGATAGCTGAAGTGAATCGGAACCCGGAACAACGGCATCGTGGTCACCGGGATCTCAACCATCGAGTTACCTTCGGCCAGCGACCACTTGTACGGCCGGTTTGACCTTCGGGCGTCCTTCATCGTGCCAAACAGAGCGCTGCGCTTTTCCTTCTCTTCGTCAGAGAGGTTGCTGGTGCGCAAGTAGTAGAACCGACCGATCGGGTTAAGGGCGTTCGGAAAGGTTGTCGCGTCGTATGTGTAGCCAAGTGATTTCAGAACCTCGAGCGTGTCTTCCGAAAGGCTGAATCCGGGACCGCGGAATCCGACGGCGGTTTGGCCGGTTGCCTCGCCGATGGCGTCGTGAGCGCGACCGAGATCGTCCACCAGCTGTGAAGTCGTGTACTGATGGAGCCACGGTTCGTGGAGGTAGCTGTGGTTACCTATCTCGTGGCCGGCGTCGGAAATCGAGCGAAGAATGTCGTGGTTCTCGGTGACTTCAGCGTCTTTGCCGACAATGAACCACGTGATGTTCCAATCCCACTCCTTGAGAACACCCATGGCTCGCGGCACGATGGTCTCCAAGTAGCTGGGGAACTGCTGCCACGCATCGTCGCCATAAGTCTTGAGGTAGGACCATTTGTTGTCGAGGTCGAGCGACAGCGGTGCTTGTTTCCTATTGCCCATTGGTCTTTTCCTTTGTGTTTGTATGCAGTGGTTTTCCGCTGCGAAGCTCTGGCATGGCGGCTTCGATCATCCCCAAGGTCTCGTCGACGTTGAGCGTTCCATGCAAGATCTGAGCAGAACTGACGATCGCCACGTTGGGGACCGAAGTCCAAACCGGTGGAATTGATTCTGAATGATTGATGACCGAAACGGCCAACACGTTCTTGACCCGCGACACCTTGGCTTCTACGACGTTGTCGTCCGAGAGGTCGGGGTACATCCGGCGCAGCGACTCGATGAAACGCGTCACGACCTCGTCGTCCGACCAGCCCCAGGCTTCGTCGTCTTGGGTTGTGTACCGCGGCAGGTAGACCAGGTTCTTGCCGTTGAACGTTGCCGGATCCACCAACGCGGTCATCTCAATGACACCTGTGAACGGGAATCCATCGTCGGTGATGTTGGTCACATAGAAGCCACCGAGCGGCCGGTCGAGGACTAGCGACACACAAACGATGCCTTGATAGATGATGCCTTCGAGCTTCTTGCGCTCCGCAGCGGTCAATCCTTTGACGATGTCGGCGATGACGGGGGCGGTCGTAGTCACGACCACCTTGTCGAAGTCGTGTTGCTGACCACTGCTAAGGGTGACGGTGGTTCCGCCGTTGGGGCTGCTGACCACGGAGCTGACTCGGGCTTCGGTGACCAGGTCGACGCCGGCGTTTGTGATTGCCTCGACCATTGCATCAAGGATCGGGCCATATCCGTTCTTGCCAAAACCGAACTTCTCTGTCTTGGCTCCTGACGTGCGTGCCTTGTAGAGACGCTTCAGGATGGCCCAGATGAAGGCAGCCGATGCTTTGTCAGCGTTATCGCCGAGCTTGGAGCGGAGCAGGGGACGCCAGAACTCCCGATAGGTTCTCCTACCCGACCAGCGTGACAGCCACTGCTCGGCGGAGATCTTCTCAAGGCGATGCCAGTCGTTGACCCGGGAGGCATACAGCGTCGTAATCCCAAGTCGGAACTTGTCGATGAGGCGCAAAGACGGAAGGCGCAGGAATTCGGCTGTGCTGGACACCGAGTAGAGGGTCTCCCCTGCATAGAGGCCAGTCGAGGACTTGTTCCAGACCAGGTCATCGCCGAGGCCGAGCTCTTCGACTAGCTTCACCAACCGGTCATCGGTGGGAGCAATGACGTGATAGTGCTTGTCCCATCGGGTACCGGCGATATCCCAGGTCATTGCCAACCCACCCGGTTCGGCGGCCGCCTCAAATACCGTTACCTGGTCACCAGCAGCCGCCAGCTGTCGCCCAAGCTCCATGCCGAGGATGCCGCCGCCGACGATGCCCCAGCTTGTTTGTTCACTCGCCACAAGAATTCCTTTGTCGTTCCACAGTTACAGGCTGGCCAGCAGGTGATCCACGATCCGACCGGCGGTGTGACCATCGCCGTAGAGGTCGGGGTGCGGCGGGCGGCCGGCGAGCGCCTCACGGGTAGCGTTCGCGATGGCATCGGGGTCGGTGGTGACCAGTCGATTCCAACCCGCGGCAACCGTCTCGACCCACTCCGTCTGTTCTCGGACCGTGACACACGGTGTCTCCAGCCAGTAGACCTCCTTCTGGAGACCGCCGGAGTCCGTCAAGACAGCGGCGGCATCCTTGACGAGGGCCATCGCTTCGGCGTGGCCGACGGGGTCAATGACCGTCACCCCAGGCGGGACGCCGATGTCGTAAATGAGAGGCCGCGTTCTGGGATGAGCCGGGAGGATCACCTGGTATGTCGTGGCCACCAGCGCCAGACCGGCGAGTATTGCTCTGAGAATGTCCTGGTCATCGGTGTTCTCCGCACGATGGATCGTCGCAAAGAAGTACTTGCCGGATGCCACGCCGTGGTCGGCCAAGGTCTTGGGCACATCAACGTCCTGCATTGTCCACCGCAGCGAGTCCCGCATCAGGTCGCCAACAATGGCTACGCCTTTGGTGATTCCCTCATTTCTCAAGTTTTCTGCCGCCGCGTCACCTGGGCAATACAGCAAGTCCGCCAGGTGGTCGGTGACGATGCGGTTGACTTCCTCCGGCATGGATCGGTTCCATGAGCGGAGACCCGCCTCGATGTGGGCAACGGGAATGCCGAGCTTTGCCGCAGACAGTGCCGCCGCCAAGGTCGAGTTGGTGTCGCCGTGGGTGATCACTACATCTGGCTGCTCGGCCAGATAGACCGTGTCCAGTTCTCCCAGCATCGCCCCGGTCTGCACACCATGGGAGCCCGACCCAACCCCAAGATGGAAACGTGGCTCGGGGAGTTCGAGCTGCGCGAAGAACAGCCCGGACATCTCGTAGTCGTAGTGCTGGCCGGTGTGGATGAGGCCGCCGGTGATGTCAGGGCGCGATGAGATCTCGCGAGCAAGCGGAGCCGTTTGCACAAACTCCGGCCGTGCTCCGACAACCGTGAGGGTCTTTAGCGACATATGGAGTATGGCTGGTGCGGCCGGCGCGATTGCGGGCCGAGTAGCTCCTCTGCCATCTCCAGAACTCCGACACCGTCAGAAAGCGGTACGACTGGGGCGTCGGCGTCCCCGAGCACGTAGTCGCGGAAGGTCTCCAATTCGGATACCAGTGGTTCCCGCTTCTGGAATGCGAACGTCGTCCGGTTGCCCTCGGTAACACCGCGCAGCCGTGTGATTTCGTCCCACTCCGTTGGTACGTCACCGTTTTCGTGAAAGGTCAGATCCGCAGCCAGCAAGTCGGCAACAAACGCACCTCGGGTACCGGTGACCGTGAGTCTGCGTTCCTTGACCGGACTGACCCAGTTGACGCTCATCGTGGCAACAACGCCCGACTCCAGTACGCCTACAACTTCGACGAGGTCTTCATGAGGTCCGTCCACCACCGATTGCGAGATCGAGTGCATTGTCTCGAAGGGTCCGCAGAGCCATCGGATGAGGTCGATGTCGTGTGTTGCGAGATCGAAAACCACGCCAACGTCGCTGATGCGGACCGGGAATGGCCCGACTCGTCTGGTCGATATTGAATAGACCTTGCCCAAATCACCGTTCTGTAGTCGGCGCCGCATTTCGATCAAGGCAGGGTTGAATCTCTCAACATGGCCTACGACCGCAAGGAGACCGGCGTTCTCGAAAGCCTTCGCCAGGTTGCGGGCGGCGAGAACGCTGTCTGCGACGGGCTTTTCGATGAGCGCATGCACGCCCGCGTTAGCGAGCTTCAGCCCGACCGCTTCGTGGCGGTTGGAGGGGACGGCGACCGAGGCCGCGTCGATCCCCAATTCCACCAGTTCTTCGACCGTGTCTACGACCGGAATTCCCACTGCCGCCCGGTGTGAATCACCGGCCGGGTCGGCCGCACCCATCAGCTCAACATTGTCCATCTGGCGCCAGATGCGGGTGTGATGGTGTCCCATTGCCCCGACTCCGACTACCCCCACGCGTAGTTTCATTTCTTGGCCCCCGTCGCGATCGTGTGGATGACGATTTCGATGTCTTCTTGTGATAAATCTGGTCTGATCGGGATGGACAGCACCGTCGCCGCGGCGCGGTCGGTCTCCACCAATTCCTGCGCAGGCGCATACCTGGCAAAGGCTCGCTGGCGGTGCGTGGGGATCGGGTAGTAGATGCCGTAGCCCACTCCGGCTTCCTCGCAGGTTGCGAGAATCTCGTCACGCTGTTCGGAACGAATTGTGTATTGGTGGTAGACGTGGTCGACGTCCTCGAGCACTGGCGGCGTAGTGACGATGCCGGCCAGGTGCAGGTCATAGATCTCGGCGATGGCGGACCGCCTCTGGTTCCAGTCCGAGATCTTCTTCAGTTGAACTCTCCCGATGGCAGCGCTGATGTCCGTCATACGAGCGTTGGTTCCGATGTAGTCGTGGTGGTACCGCCGCTGCATGCCGTGGTTGCGCTGCAGCTTGACTGCCTCGATGAGGTCTGGGTTCCGGCTAGTGACCATGCCGCCTTCGCCCGTCGTCATGTTCTTGGTGGGATAGAAGCTGTAGGTGCTGAGGTCGGAAAGGGCACCGACGGGGAGACCGGCGCGGGTTGCACCATGGGCCTGGGCGGCGTCCTCGATGAGGAATAGATCGTGGGAGTGGGCCAGGTCGGCAAGAACGGCCATTGGCGCCATGTGCCCGTACAAATGAACGGCGATGATGCCCCTGGTCTTTGGACCGATGAGCTTGGCTGCATGGTTCGGGTCGATATTGAAAGAGGGTCCGTCGCAGTCCGCAAACACCGGGATGCCCCCGGTCAGAACGACGGCGTTGGCGGTGGCGGCGAACGTGAAAGAGGGCAGGATGACCTCGTCTCCGTGCTCGATGCCTGCGGCGCGGAGCGCAACGACGAGTGCCATTGTTCCGTTGGCAACCGCGGCGGCGTGGCCGGCGTCGAACGTCGATGCAAACTCCTGCTCAAATGCGGCGACTTCGGCGCCCTGCGCCAGCATGCCGGAGCGCATGACACGGGTAACCGCATCGATCTCTTCCTGGCTGATGATTGGTGATGCGAGGTGAATCATTCGGACACCTCGATCAGGCCAGTGTCCCGCTCGCGATAGCGGCTGCCGTCGGGGGCGACCCACATGTCGTTGTCGTTTGCGAGGCGCCTTCCGTCTGTGCCCACCCAACCCAGGCGGGTGGCAGGAACCCCGGCCACGAGCTCGTGATCGAGGACATCGCAAGCGACCACCGCACCGGCAGCGATCATTGCCCAACGGCCGATGGTGACCCCCGCAACGATGATGGCTCCGGCGCCGATGCTTGCCCCCGCTTTGACTGTGACCCCGTCTGCGGTCCAGTCCGATGCCGACTTGGCGGTGAGATCAGCATTTATGGCGCGCGGTGTCTTGTCATTGGTGAGGATTGCAGCCGGCCCAATGAAGACACCGTCTTCGATCGTCGCCGGTGTGAATACCTGGGCCGCGTTCTGGATCTTGCAGTTGTCCCCAATGGTGACTCCGCTGTCAATGAAGGCCGCACCACCGATTACACAGCTGTCGCCGACGATCGCACCGCTGCGGACGTGGGCGCGGTGCCACACACATGTCGATTGCCCAACTTGGGCCCCCGATTCAACAAGCGCGTTGTCAGCGATCAACGTGGTTTCTCCATGTGGGTTGACATCGGCATAATCAATAAATCTCCTTAGCTGCCCCGTGTGCCGCGATAGATCGTTATGCCTGCGTATTCGGCTGCTGGGACCAGTCCGTCGCGCTCTTGTAGAAAGTCGAAGAAGTCGCCATCGGGGTCAGCGTGGAATTCCCGGGTGTGAATGAAGAGGTACTCCTCGCCCGCAGCAACCGTGAGGTCCAGTACTCGCCGCTGCTCCGCAAAGGTCGCATCCGCGGGCTCCACCGTCGGCAGCGGGACAATCCGGTTCTCCAGCAGATCGTGGTACCCGAATCGACCGTCGCCCAGGTCCGGGGGGAGGACTGTCGCAACGTCAGGGTTGATGTAGTACTCGACCGGTCGTGCCATGTACCAGGCCATTGCCAAAGCGGGGGTTTCGGCGTTCTCGGTGACGTAATCGGCAGCGGCTTTGGCGTCCTCGACTCGGTAGTCGTCGACGGTGGCGCGGGTGAACATCGCGAGGGATGCCAGCACAACCAACGATCCTACGGCGAGGTAGCGGGCGGGACCTTTGGCGTTGACGTATCCGATTGCCAACCACATGCCGAGCGGTAGAACCAACCAGGACAGGTACCGGACCCGGAAAGCAACGCCGATCACGGCTGAGAAGATCGAGAGCAGCGAAATCGGCACAACCAGAGGCACGGTCAATCGCAGGCGCCACTGCTTGCTCATGGCTGTCCAACCGTGGTAGCCGAGGTAGGTCGCGCTGAGTCCGATGATGAGGACCCAGGGCAGTGCGCTGCGGATGGCGTCGCCCGTCGGCAGCGTATGCAGAGCACTTGCAGAGGGGCCCAGCGTGAGGCCGGTAAACAGCGAAAGGCCCGCGTACCCAATCGCCGGCAGATCGACCGTTCTCGAGTAGTCATTTGCGGCGTCGAGTTTGAAGTCTTCAATCGCCACGAGGAGGAGTGGGATTAGGGCAACCGCAATCCAGGCGTGGGCAACTATCCAGCGGCGCCAAGACGAGGTGCGAGCGATACTCCAGAGGAGGACGATTTCGGCGCTGGCCAGGGCCAGCGTGAACATGTAGTGACTGTATAGACCCAGTGTGGCGACGACGCCGAAGAAGACCCAGGAACCGGTGGAGCCGTTGTCGAGGACCTCCCACGTTGCCAGCAGCAGGAGACCGGCTAGAAGTATGAACACGCCATAGGCGCGTCCTTCCTGTGAGAGCAGTACCAGCAGCGGGCTGATCGCCACAGCAAACGCCGATCCGATCCCGACCGCGGGACTGATTCGTTTCCCGACACGCCACGCCACCCAGACAGTCGCGATGCCCAGCGTTGCCGACATAAGGCGGCCCGCCATATCTCCGGCTCCTGCCACGAGAAGTCCGCGGAAGATGACGTGGAAGAGTGGGGGGAACCCATCGCCGATGCCGATGATCTCTCCGACCGGGAGGTTGACGATGGTCAGTTCCCAGAGTTCGTCCATCGAGTAGCTCTGCGATCCGAGGCTGACGAGCCGTAGGGCCGCACCGATCAATACGACTAGCGCCACGGTGGTCGTGGTCTTGGTCTTGGATCGGATTTCGGTGGCCATCTTCACCCCTGCTGCATCCTCGCCCGAAGGTCAGCACCTGCTCAGCGGCCGATCGTCTGTCGGCCCCAAGGACAAGCTACATCGCATTCTGTGGTGTCGCGACCACAATCAGTGTTCGGGGCTGTGAATAGCCAATGGTGGGTGGGTATATGGGCGGTCGCCCAGCCAACCGCCACCGTCGACCAGTGTTTGGGGTGCAATTGGGAACCAACGCGACGGCGGTAACGTCTTGTAAGTAATGGAGAGAATTGACCTGAACCGAGTGGTCGTCCTGCTCGTAGTGGGGGCTCTTGCAGGTGCCGCCTGCAGCAACCCAGATGAGCCTGGCTCGTCCTCCACCACGGTCGCACCAGTGGCTGCGACCACCTCGCTGGCCACTTCGACAACCACCTCAACAGCACCGCCGACCTCGCAGGCCATGGAGCAGCGACTACCTCTCGACGATCTTGACGAAATCGCCGACCATGTCGCCACTTTCTTGGCGGGATCGCCGATCCATAGTGATGTCGCCATGGAACTGGCGGCTCTGAACAATCGTGCTCTGGAGACGCAGCGAGTTCTGGGTGACTACCGGGGAGACGATTTCTCCGTTGTCGAAGTACGACTGGGTGACATGCTGCTGCTGCGACAAAGCTTGGCCGATCGGCTCACCCAGCTGGGTCTCAAGTTGAGCCAGGACTATGAAATGGGACCGCTGCTTGATCCGCTCAATCTGCCGAACTTGCCCGGTGAGGGCGTCGCCGTAGAGGTGATGGGTGCCACCGTTCTCATAGACCTCGATGGTGTCGTGATCGGGCATCTTGCCGGATACTCCATCCACTACAGCTCAGAGCTGCCTGGCCCCGTCAAGTTGACCGATCCGCTGGGTGACGAGTTTCTCTTCGTGGCAGGCGCCACGGCGTTGCTTCCGTTCAACCGTCGGCTCCCCCTCGCCTACGGTGTCGAATACGTAGTGACTGAGCGCAGCGGGCCGGACCTCGATGGTTCCGATGCGCCAAGCCGGACCTTGGTTGGCGACGGTTGGGACTACCCGTTGGGCAGTGGCGAGATGCTGCTGTCTTCTGGCAGGGAGACGGTCACCAATCGAATATGGAGCGAAAGTGCGGAGCATCTCTTCGAACCGGGTGCCTCGTCGGCCATCGACACCGCCACCGGATCGATCACCGAGCTCCCCGACGGCTGCTGGGTTGGCGCCAAATACGGCGCGACTACCTATCTGGTGTGTCGGGTCAACAACGCGGACGGATTTCCGCTCGACCAGGTGTACGCCAATACAGTCGGCGGTGTTGGCCTGGTGCAGCCGCCGAACTCGGAGCTCGCTTTCCCGGTTGGCCATTGGCGGTGGCTGTTGGTGTCGCCGGACGGCAGCGAACTGCTCGGCCAATGGTCGGGGGATTGCGAGATTCCAACTGCGTTTCGGATGAAGACCAATGGGGCGGGGCAGATAGCAACGATCACCGCTGAACCGTACGACTCGGCGCCGGCGTCCTACGCTCTCGGCTGGTCGGCGGACGGTCGCTCTATTGCGATGCTGGATGGCTCCGGTGCCTGTACGGAGCCGGCCGAGCAGCCTGGTATCCACATCTATGCCGGGGATGGAACATCGACCTGGCTCTATGACACCGGAACCGCTGGCTTTGCCAGACTGTGGCAGCCGTTGGCGGGTGCGGCTGGTTAGCTACTGCCCTGTGTATTCGGGTGGTCGCTTCTCAATAAACGACGTGATGGCTTCGCCGAGATCGTCTGAATACAGAAACGCCGCGTTCCACAACGCGACAGTATCGAGGTCCTGTTGCACCTTGTGTTTCCGAGCTGCGTTGAGCACGGCCTTGCTGCCCTGGACCGCCAGTGGCGAATTCGCCGCGATCTGGTCGGCCATTTCCATGGCCGCCTCGAGAAGGTCCGCGGCGTCTTCGTAAACGGCCGATACGTACCCCATGTCGAGTGCCTCGGCGGCGTCCCAGTCGCGACCGGTGTAGACCAGCTCGGCGACACGACCAGGATCGATGATGTAGGGGAGTCGTTGCAGCGTTCCTACGTCGGCGACCATCGCAATCTTGGTCTCACGGACCGAGAAGGATGCGTCGGCGGCTGCCAACCGGATGTCACATGCCGTGGTGAGGTCGACCCCGGCCCCGATGCAGTGACCGTGGATTGCGGCGATTACCGGCTTGGCATTGTCGGCAATTGAGGAGAACGTGCGCTGCATGAGCTTTATCTGTTGATAGGTATTGAGACGTTTGGCGACCTCAGATGGTGAGACTGATCCTCCGATGGCGGCGATGTCGCCTGACATGACAGCTGGGCCAAAAGCCATCAGGTCGAGGCCAACGGTGAAGGATTTGCCCTTGGCAGCGATGACGATGGCACGGACTGCGGGGTCGTTGCCGACGGCATCCATCACGGCCGGGAAGTCGATCCAGAACGCCGGGGCCATAGCGTTGCGCTTGTCGGGGCGGTCGAGCCAGACGATGGCGACGTGGCCACGAAGTTCGACGGAAATAATGTCGGACTGGGGGTAGGTGCTCTCGCTCATGAGATCAGCGTAGAGCTTCGGCGTCGCGCACCGCTTGTGGGGTGTCCAGGCTCATCCAGGAACGACCGTCTTCGCCCCAACCCGACCAGGTCGCCGCATCCACATAAGTCGTGGTGACGAGGTCCAGCATGCGGCGAAGCTTCATGCCGCCGCCGGCCAGCTGTTGTTCGAGATGCTGGTGGCTTTGCCTGCGATAGAGGGCGCAAGTCACCTGGGGATGCCCGCCAGCCATTGGTACAACGGCGTCGCCGGGTTGACCGAGGATGTTGGTGATGGTGGCTGGACGAAGTAGGGGTTGATCGACAGCCACAAGGAACATATCGGTGTCCTCGATATGGCGGAAGGCTGTCACCAAGCCAACCGCTGGTCCGCCGCCTAGATCGGGGATGTCCGTAATTGCGGGGAGGCCTGCCACCGACCGATCTCGACCGACAATCAGCAGCTCGAGTCCAGCTGCCGAGATCGCCGCAGCCACGTGTTCGATCATCGGGCTGCCGTTGAAATTGACGAGTGCCTTGTCCCGGCCCATACGGGTTGCTTGTCCGCCGACAAGGATCACTCCAGTAGTGCTTCTCACTTGCTCTAGGGTATCGGTGTCACCGTCACACCTGTGCCGCGTTGATTAGTCAAGATATTTTCCAACTGGGTCGATAATGGCCGTACATCCACTCGGGAGTCACCACCGTGAAACGTTATGTTCCGCTTTTCCTATTGCTGATGCTTGTCCTATCGGCTTGCACCATCCGCCTCGACATCGGGGTGGACGTCAACGAAGACGAGTCCGGCACCTTTGCGCTATTTATGGGCTTTGACGAAGAGTTCCAACAACTTGCCGAGCAGAGCGGTGGGGAAGACCTCAACATCACCGAGGGTCTCGAAGACGTTCCTGAAGGCTGGACGGTCGAAGAAGTCACCGAGGATGGGTTCACCGGAGTCCGGGTTTCCGCTGATTTTGAGTCGTTTGAGGAACTGGATGCCAGAATCGGTGAGCTCAGCGAGAGCACCGACACCGGTGTCAGCACCGACTTTCTCCAAGACTTTGGCCTAACTCACGAGGGTGATGAATTCCGTTTCAGCGTCGATGTGTCCGGGGTAGACGACGAGCTGGCCGGCGCACTCGGTGAATCTGGTGGCGACGACCTCTTCTCCGGTCTCGATACTTCGACCCTTATCGAAGATCTGTTCCAGATCCGTTTCAAGTTGACTTTGCCGGGCGAGATCGGCGAGAACAACGCAGACGAGATTGACGGCAACACCTTGCTGTGGAATGTCGCGTTGTCCGACGAGGGTGGGACCTACGAAGCAGTATCGAGTACCGGAGGCGGCAGCTCGGCGCTTCTGCTTGGTGCCGCCGCGGTCGCAGCCGTGGTCGTTGTCGGTTTCGGCGTAGCTGCAGTGAAACGTCGTAAGAACGACGCAGTTGCCGATGCAATAGACAGCACCCCGATGTCAATGGATGCCCCACCGATTGATCCGGTCGGGTAGTTGGAACAAAAGAGATACTCCAGGGGAGGGTGCACGAGGTGCGCCCTCCTCTTTTAGTTCTCGCTTGCGGCTCCGAGCTGCTCTTGCATGACCGCACGCAGCAGGTCGACTGCCTGCACGATCTTCGGTGAGGTCAAGGAGTAATAAGCCCACTGCCCGTCGCGGCGCGACGTGACCAAGCCCTTGTCGCGCAGCACCGCCAGGTGTTGCGAAACATTCGCTTGCGGGATTTCGAGAGCATCGACCAGGTCGGTGACGGTTACCTCTCCGTCGCGGAGGGCGTCGATGATCAGGAGTCGCTTGGGGTCAGCTAGTCCCTTACAGACATGTGCATGGAGGCGAATCATCTCGCTCTTGACAGAACTCATGACCCCATATTGCGGTGCGATGGCAAGTAGCGCAAATTCCGGTTCTGTGTAGTCCCGCTCTTCACATTTGGCCCGACGGCACCACCTGACCCGCGGTGGGGCGTTCTGCCGACTAGGCCTCTTCGCCTATGACTGCCTAAGCTCGACATATCGGCTGGCTCAGCCCTGCCGAACACAAGGAGGAGAGGGATGAAGAGATTTAGTTACTTGCTTACCGCGGTGGTCGCATTTGCCTTGATAGCGACGGCGTGTGGTGGCGATGATGGCGGCGAACTTGGCTTGGTCAAGGACGGCACGCTGAGCGTTTGCTCGGAGATTCCGTACGAGCCGTTTGAGTTTGAGGTCGACGGTGAATACACCGGATTCGACATCGAGGTCATAGGTGCAGTGGCTGACGAGCTCGGTCTCGAGCTTGAGGTCCTGGCCACCGGCTTCACGGCAATCACCAGCGGTAGCGCCATGGCGGCAGACCAGTGTGACATCGCCGCTTCGGCCATCACCATCACTGATGAGCGTGAAGAGGCAATCGACTTTGCGTCCCCGTACTTTGACGCCGATCAGTCTTTGCTGGTCAAGGGTGACTCCGGGTTTGCCTCGCTTGACGATCTTGTTGGTAGCAATCTCGGCGTGCAGTCGGGTACAACCGGTGAGGCCTACGCTCAGGACAACGCACCGTCGGGTATCGAAATCGTGTCATATGACAACGGTGGCGACTTGTTCCTCGCTCTTGAGGCAGGCGCAATCGACGGCGTTCTCCAGGACTTGCCTGTGAACGGATATCGTGCAGTCGGGGACTCCAGCGTTGCGGTCGTCGCCACCTATCCGACAGGTGAGCAGTATGGCTTTGCGGTCGCTGAAGAGGGCAAAGAGGACTTGCTCAAGTCAGTCAACGATGCACTCGCCGCGCTGCGCGACAATGGCACCTACGACTCGATCTTCGCCAAGTGGTTCGGCTAAACAGCCAGCTCACGTAGGCGTGACCAAGAAATGCATGAGGGAGACCCACTAGGGTCTCCCTCATCTCGTAGATAGTGGGTTATGTGAAGAGAACCACACGTCAGAAACTCATTCGCTATTTGTTGTACGGGTTCATGGTTCTGGTGTTGGGAGCGTTTGTGTTCCTTGCCGACTGGGACCAGATCGGTACTTCGTTCTTCAACCTTGAGATTGCCGCCGAGATGTTCCCCGTCGTTCTGACGACGGCCGCCAAGAACACGGTCTTGTATACGTTCCTGGCCTTCTCCTTCGGCCTTGTCCTTGCCCTGTTTCTTGCCCTGATGAAGCTTTCATCAATCAGGTTGTACCGCTGGATAGCGATTACCTACATTGAGCTGTTCCGTGGTTTGCCTGCCCTGGTCACGATCATTTTTGTTGGGTTTGCGATTCCGATCGCTTTTGGATTCACGGTCCCCGGTGGGACGCTTGGCCAAGGCAGCATCGGTCTGGGTCTCGTTGCCGGTGCCTACATGGCCGAGACGATTCGGGCTGGTATCGAAGCGGTACCCCGTGGCCAGATGGAAGCAGCCCGGTCGCTTGGGATGAGTTGGGGTACGGCGATGACGTACATCATCTTGCCGCAGGCTTTCCGCATCATCATTCCACCACTAACCAATGAGCTTGTCCTCTTGATCAAGGACACTTCGCTGTTGTTTGTTCTTGGGACAACGCCGGCATCGAAGGAGCTAACCAAGTTCGGGCGGGATCTGATGACGAAAGAATTCAACGGGACGCCCTTGATGGTGATTGCTGCGGTCTATCTGGCGATCACCCTGCCGCTCACTTATCTCGTTTCCCGGCTTGAGAAGAGAACGGCGGCAGCACGATGACCATGCAACCCGACCCCAGCGCCCCTCCGATTCAGATTCGTGACCTGCACAAGAGCTTTGGCGAGCTCGAAGTGTTGCGTGGCATCGACTTCGAAGTTGCCACCGGTGAGGTCGTATGTCTGATCGGCCCATCGGGGTCTGGGAAGTCAACACTGCTGCGATGTGTCAATAGGCTGGAGGAGGCAACCGCAGGTCGCATCTTCATCGAAGGCATTGATATCACCGATCCCGAGACCGACGTTGATGCGGTACGCACCCGGATCGGGATGGTCTTTCAGCAGTTCAACTTGTTTCCCCACCTGACGGTTATGCGCAACTTGCGAATTGCCCAGAGAAAGGTGCTCGGTCGCGATACCGAGGAGGCAACTCGGATTGCTTCTGAGATGTTGGAGCGAGTCGGGCTCAGCGACAAGGTCGATGAGCATCCATCGCGGCTGTCGGGTGGACAGCAGCAGCGGGTGGCTATCGCCCGAGCTCTGTGCATGAACCCCGACATGATGTTGTTCGACGAACCAACCAGTGCTCTCGATCCTGAGCTGATCGGTGAAGTACTCGATGTGATGCGGGAACTTGCCGCCGATGGCATGACCATGGTTGTGGTGACGCACGAGATGACCTTTGCCCTGCAGGTTGCGGACCGGGTCATCTTCATGGACGGCGGTGTGATCGTCGAAGACGGCCCACCCCGCGACGTCTTGGTCAACCCTGTTCACGAACGAACCAAGAAGTTCCTGCGGGCCATCGAGGTTGAATAGGCGCGTCTGGCGTCCGTGAGCGCCTTATTCGGCGCTACGGGACGCCAGACCGTAGGAGAGTTCCATTTCGGCGATGTCGGCGACTGATACGTTGCCGCCACAGAGAAGCAGGACCACTCGATCATCGGGGCCGAATCGGTCGGCAACGGACGCCGCGGCAGTCAGGGTGCAGGAAGCGGCGAGCTCGGGGACCACTTTGGTGCGTTCGATGATGGTCCGCATCGACCGATAGGCAGCTTCGTCGGATACAACTATTGGGGCTTCTTCCAGCTGGCCAGCTAGATCCATGGCGGTTCTTGCGGCGTACGGTGAGCCAAGTGTCTTGGCCCTTGATGTTGGGATCATGCGGACCTGCTCATTCGCGATCAATGATCGGGACAGCACGTCAGCCCCTTCGGTCTCGACCGCCCACACCCGGGCATCGGGGCGTAGTCCCTTGACCGCAGTGATCACTCCTGAGAGAAGACCACCTCCGCCCACACTCACGAACACATCCGTCACGTCGGGCACGTCTTCGACAATCTCGAGTCCGACTGTCCCGTTGCCCGCCATCATGTAGGGGTGATCGAAGGGGTGCATCAAGGTACGGCCCTGTTTCGCCTTCTCTTCGGCGGCCGAGAACAGAGTATCGATGGTCGGTTCGAATTCGACTGCTGCGCCGTAACCGCGGGTTGCGTCAACGTAGTTGGCTGGGGTTGTCTCTGGCATCAGCACCAGCGTGTCCACGCCGAGAGTTTGCCCGGCGTATGCCATCCCTTGCGCAAAGTTGCCCCCGCTTACGCCAACAACACCGGCAGCCCGTTCCTCGTCGGTTAACGACAGCATGGTGTTAAACGCACCCCGCGGTTTAAACGAGCCGGTCTTCTGGAATAGCTCGTATTTGAGATAAACGTTGGTTCCGAGCATTTCGCTCAGCGTTGCACTGCGCTCCAAGGGAGTGCGTCGGACATAGCGGGTGATGCGAGTGCGCGCTTGCTTGATGTCGTTGAGATTGAGCATCAGTCGATGTTACGCCGACAGGGCACCGTTCATCGTTTCTTGTCACACCCAGCAGATAGGTTGCGGGTATGAAGAAGTTACAAGTAAACAGCATCAGCGTCGAAGAGCTGCTTGAAGCGGCTGGCTTCGACTTCGCCGTCGTCGAGCAGTGCCCACACCCCACCTGTGAGGTCTGCACCGATCACATCCTGGCGGCTGCCGCCTAGGTGGGTGTTGGACAAATGCGGTGCAGGCTCGTCCCAGCGATAAGACGCCCGCTTTCCGAGCAGCCGACGATCAGAAACTCACATTGTTCAACACCCGCCTAAACCCGCCTAACCATTGACGGTCTCGCTCGGAATCTTCGTCCGCTATCTGGGGTTCAGTACGGTGCAGTAGTCGCCAGGAGAACCAGCGTGCGCAAACCCGAAGTCATCTATGTCGGAGACCCCATGTGCTCGTGGTGCTGGGGGATCGCGCCGGCGATTCATCAGATTTCCGAACGTAACGATGTAGACATGCGGATCATTGTCGGAGGACTCCGCCCTGGGCCCAACGCCCGTGCTCTCGACAACCGGATGCGTGAGGAACTCGCTCATCACTGGGCAAAGGTTGCCGAGGTCTCCGGGCAACCGTTCAACGACGCTGTTCTCGCCCGAGCAGACTGGGTATATGACACGGAACGTCCTGCGATTGCTGTGACGACGATGCGCCGCCACTCGCCTGCGGACACATTGCGGTTCTTCACATCGCTTCAGCAGGCCTTCTATGCCGAAGCGGTTGATATCACCGAGCTATCCGAATACCGGGCGCTGCTTGCTGGTTTTGATGTTGATATCGATCGGTTCATCGCAGAGATGGACTCGGCCGATGCCAGAACTCTTGCTTGGGAGGAATTTGCCGAGGCCCGAGAACTGGGGGTCGCCGGGTTCCCCACTGTGTTGTTGCGTGTCGACGACACCACCCAGGTGCTCGCCAGGGGGTATGCGACGTCGCAGCACTTCGACGACTTGCTGACATATTGGGTCGAGGGACGGCAGCCGAACAGCGCAAACGTCGGTACCTGCTCGATTGAGGGCATCTGCTGACCAGAACAGAGTCCTCAAGGCCACCCACACACTGTCCGATTCGATTCTGTACAAGTAATGTGTTGGTAATCACTGACAGGATGTAGACGTGGCTCGGAGACGTTCGCGACGGCGCAAGAACTCATACTCGGAAGCCAGCGACAGCGCGGTCGAGCCACAGGCCGCCACCGTTGATGATCTCTCGCCACGCGCCAGACGGCTTGTGGAGAGCGGGGTAATCGATCTCGAAGCAATCACAGGATCAGGCCCCGAAGGCAAGATCACCAGTGGGGACATTCTCCACGCAGCTCGTGTCATGGAGATGGAGCAGTCGGTACCCCGTATCGAGCGGATGAGTCAGGCAGACGCGGCATCGCAAGAGCCCAAAGCCGAACCCGACGCGGAAATAGCCGCTGTACCCGGTGGACTCATCGATGCGGTCCCAGTTGTGGATGATGCTGTTGCCCCGGATTCCGGCACTTCTTCAGCGGCGCAGGTGGGTGGCGAGCCAATCAGTGTCGCCCCCGACCCGTGGGACGAGTACAACGGATCATCTGACGGACTGTCTGAGATCGTCATGCCCGGTGCTGAGCAGTCGTGGGGAGAAGCCGAGGCAAACATAGCGGCCATTGCCGAAGAGGCGGCCGCCCAGAGCACCGAAGCCTCGGTCGCTGAGTCGATCGAGCCAGAGACCGTTGCGGCGACGGAGGACGCTGCTATCACCTCCGACGCACCCGGACTTGAGGCGGTCACTGTGCGCAAAGACGAGACCGCCGGTGCCGAAGAGATGCCAGCCGATGCCGAAGCTGTTTCCGCAGAGACTGATGCTGGCGAAGAGCCAGAAGCTGAAGAAAAGTCAATTGTCGACCTAGTCGCGGCCGCAAACGAAGCGATCGCAACGACGGCGCCGACAGAGATTCCTTCCGAAGAGGCTGTTGCCTCCGACGACGGTGTAAGCCCACAAGAGAGCGATGCTCCCGAGCCTTATCTCGAAGAGGCAATGGCGATGTCATCGCAAGGAGAGGTAATGATGGATTTCGGTACGCTCGAACTGGTCGATCCCGATAGCGTTTGGGCCGAAGGTGCTGAGGACTTTGCACCGTGGTTCCTGGCGCATTCCCAACAACTCGGCGATGTGCTGGGCCTGGAAGCTGGGCTTTCGGATGCACGCCAGTTCACCACCAAGAGCGCCACTGGTGTCCTCGGTCGTGATGACAATGGCGACGATGTTGTAGTCGTGTCGTCCAAGAGTTCGACCGCCGACGACTCCGACCTTGGGCGTGCCTTGGGAATGGCCGCCTCCTCAGGGGCTGGCTCGGTCGCACTGGTGTCCGCCTCGCTTGGTGAAGATCAGCTCAAGGCTCTCTCTTGGCTCAACAACCAGACCAAGAGTGCGGTCAAGTGGTACGGCATCGAGATGCGGGTGGTCAGGATTGCTGACTCGCCGGCAGCCATGCTGTTTGAGCTGGTCGCCTCACCGCCCCAGGACTAGACCCTCGGGCTGCGGAGGGATTCGGAGTGGCCGAGCTCAGGTTGCCAGGCAAGCTGATTGTGGAGGCCCTCGCTAGACGACCTTGCGGTCCTCATCTTCAGCGGACTTCGCTCGTAGGTCCGACATTTGGGAAAGCACGCTGGTGGCACCCTCTCCGATGCGGGGCAGCTTGCGCCCTCCCCGTTTCGAATAGATGCTGGTGTTTCCGTCGTCGTTAGAAACACGCTTTGCGTCCTCGCGGAGCTGTTGTGCTTCGGTTTCGGCTTCGGCACGAAGCCGCTCTGCCTCGCTCATCGCTTTTTCGGTCTCTGATTGGGCAATCTCACGAGACTCGGCCTTTTCACCTTCGGCCATGCCGAGCAGGCGCATCGCTTCTTCTCTCATAGCCCGGGCCTCTGCTGCTGCCTGGGCGACGATCTCTGCCGCCTCAGCCTGTGCCTGCGCAATCAGCTCGGGGGCATTCGTCGAAATAATCTGAGGAGCGGGAGCCGGTGCGGGTGCTGGTGGCAGCGGTGGGGGTGTTGCCGCAGCGGTTTCTGCAGCCTTCTGCTCGGCTTCCAACAGCTTGGCCCATCTGGCGGCCATTTCTTCTTCGCGGGTTGCGATCCGCTTGACGCGGGAGCGGGCATCTTCCAGCTCGTGGACGGCTTCGGCGCGAACCTTTTTTGCCAGCTCGCGCGCCGATTTCAGCTGTGATGCTGCTTCCACCCTCATCTCTTGGACAGATTTTTGGGTTTCGATGTCGGTTGAAACTTCGACGCTCATCCCGTGCTTTCGATTGTGCGCTGTTCGGATTGCCCGAGTGCCTTCTCTTTGCCTATCGGCAGCTACGAGACGCTCTTAACGACCAGCATCCGTACGCAACGAATGACTAGTGCCTATTCGTGTCGTGTCGGAACGAGGAACTGACCAAAGGTGAGTTCCTCAAGTAGCCTTCGTTCTGTGGAAGGACGGCCCCCGCTAAGCGATCTGATGACCGAGCAAGAGTTTCATCGGTGGTACTGGACCATGGCCGAGTTGCAGCCGTTCGCCCGAAGTCTGAACGTGCGGGCCACTGGGGCCAAAGCCGTGCTCACTGAACGAATCGCAGCTCGACTCGGGGGGCGACCCCCGCCGGAGGAGACTCACTTGGGTTGTCCGACCCCGCAGCTGAGTGGATCGTTTTTCAGTGACACCGAGATCCCGAAGGGGCAGCGCTCTACTAACGAACTTCGGGCGTTTTTCGAAGCAGAGATCGGCCCGGCATTTCGTTTCAATGGTCACATGCGTGCCTTCCTTCTGGATGGAGGCTCCACGCTGGGTGACGCGGTTGCGTACTGGTACGCGACGGTGGGTACGGAGCTACCGCCACAATCGCAGAGTCTGGAGTTCAACATGTTCACGAAAGCGTGGCATCGGGCGCACCCGAAGGGCACAGCAACGGACTGCCGGACGGCGTGGGAGGCGTACCGGTCTGTCCCCGTCGATGAGCGCCCCGCGATCGGCTGAAGCGAGGAGTGGCAGCCGGCGATCGTATCGGCGCGGGCCTACAGGAAGGCCAGCAATGCCATCAACACGACAAAGGTCCCAAATCCTGCGATGGCCCGCATCTGGCGAGCATTGCTGCGCCCGGCGGCAAACTGTTCCCAGAGGAAGGCCACGACCACCCCTGTCGCCAAGCCACCGAGATGCGCCCGCCAGTCGATGTTGGGGATGAAGAGCGGAAGCGCCATATTGATCAACAGGATTCCGCCGAGTTGGTTGAACATGGCGCTGCCGGCCGCCGAACCACGCTGCCGATAAGCCGCATACAGCCAGGCACCAAACAGACCGAACAGGGCCCCCGATGCACCAACGCTGAATCCGCCAGCCGGGCCGAATAGGTACGTGGCCAGGCTGCCGCCGGCGGCACTTGCCAAATAGATGCCAGTGAAGGCCACCGAGCCAACCTGTCTTTCGAGACGGGGTCCGAATATGTACAGGAAGTACATGTTGAACAAGATGTGCATTATCCCGCCATGCAGGAAGGCTGCAGTGATGCCTCTCCACCACTCGCCGGCCTCGATATCGACGCCGCGCGCCGCAAAGTTGATGATCAAGTCGATTTCGATATCTGTCGACGCGAGTCCAGCTAGAAAGATCGCAACGTTGATGGCGATGAGCGAGAACACCACCGGGCTGGTCTGAAAGCTGGGGCCTGCGGTGATCGACCGAGCATGGACCACCTTTTGCTTGCCAGCAGCACGAACGCACTCCGGGCACTTCTGACCCACCGGGGCATCGTGGGAACAGTCCGGGCAGATTGGTCGGCCGCACTCACTACACGACAGATATGTGACCCGGTCGGGGTGTCGGTAGCAAACGGGTGTTGTTATTGCTTCGCTCATGAGGGATATAACCTACTTCATAGTGCTCTTTAGTCCCGAAGCGACAAAGTTCATCACAGGGCAGTAGTCGGCACACGATTCCTGTACATTTGGCTGATGGGAGGTCAACATGAGTGACGAGTCTCAACAACCGCAAACCCACCGCCAATTGGCTGTCGAACTCTTCAACAGAACCTGGGAGCTGCTCGACAAGGAGACACGCTCGGACGAGGACAAGGCCGAGATGCTCACCACGGCTTTCGCATCGCGCTACCACTGGCGCCAAGCCGGCGATGCCACAAACTTCAGCGTCGGCGATTGGCAGATATCTAGGGTCGCTGCCGTCATCGGTTATCCCGACCTCGCTCTCGAATATGGGAAGAGATCGCTGCACGTAGCCTCGCTCGCCGGGCTTGGACCTTTCTACGTCGGCTACGCCCACGAAGCTCTCGCCCGGGCGGCACGTCTTGCCGGCAACCGCGACGATGTTGCGGAGCAGTTGGAGTTGGGCCGTGAAATGCTTGGTCAGGTCGAAGATGCCGCCGAACGGGATCTGCTTGCCGCCGACCTTGATGAGATTGGTGGCGCCTAGGTTGTTTCCCGATCCACCATCAACAACGGTCCATCCCTGGGGTGACGCCGCGACGCCATACGAAGAGCTGGGTGAATCCGTTCTGCGGGATCTCGTTGACCACTTCTACGACCGCATCAACCACAGCTCACCCGCGTTGCGGGCCATGCATCCCCGCGACGACAGCAACTCCAGACGCAACCTCTACGAATTCCTCAGCGGGTGGATGGGCGGACCCAACTTGTATGCGGAGCGCAAAGGGCATCCTCGCCTCCGTATGCGTCATCTGCCGTTCTCGATCGGCGAGGCTGAGGCCAAAGAGTGGATGAGGTGTATGCGAGGCGCATTCGATGATGTTGGCGTCGGTGAGCCGCTGCGCAGCTATCTCGAAACTCGTCTCGACCAACAGGCGCACCACATGCGCAACACCGAGACCGATCTGGTTTAGCTCCCCACCCTTGCGATACTGCACACATGGCTACACGCGCTAAACGTCGTACCCGCCAAGGGTTGCTGGCATTCCTTCTGGTCGCCGCACTCACCCCCGCAGCCCTTGCCGATATCTCTATTGGCGGTTCGTTCGTCGATGACAACGGCAACGTTCACGAAGGCTATATCGAAGCGATAAGTGCGGCGGGTATCACCAAAGGCTGCAATCCGCCCCGGAACGACCGGTACTGCCCGGATGTCTCGGTGACCAGAGGGGAGATGGCGGCGTTCTTGACCAGAGCGCTCACCCTGCCGACCGCAACCACTGACTACTTCGGCGATGATGCTGGCTCGATATTTGAGGCCAACATCAACTCGTTGGCGGCGGCGGGGATTACCCGAGGGTGCAATCCTCCCGACAACACCCGGTTTTGTCCTGATGCGGCGGTTTCCCGAGAGCAGATGGCGGCCTTCTTGGTCCGAGCCTTCGAATACTCCGATCCCGGCCAGGGCAACTGGTTCACCGACGATGACGGGTCGCTGTTCGAAGCCGATATCGACAGGTTGCGGCAGGCCGGTGTCACCAAGGGCTGCAACCCACCTGCCAATACCTTGTTCTGTCCGACCGCCGAGGTGCGTCGCGATGAGATGGCATCCTTCCTCGGCCGTGCTCTCGGGCTGTCCCCTCCGGTTCCACCCTCATCCACAGATGCGTGCGTCCAGCCGGACACCACGGTCGCTCCCATCCGGCAGATCACCGTGACCCCTGGCCAGCAGCCAACTCTTGCCGAGGCCTTTGCTACCGCCCAGCCGGGTGACCAAATTCTGCTGGAGGCGGGTACCCATCTCCAGAGCGGCAATCTGGCCATCAACCGCTCGGGAACCGCCGACAACTGGATCGAGATCAAGGCGGCGCCCGGAGCCTCACCAATCATCGACCTGAGTTCGACAGGTGAGTTCCGGATCAGCGGATCGTATGTAGCGCTGGTTGGTGTCGATATCCGCAACGGCGGAGGCAATAACCTGCATATCGCCCCCGACTCGAGCGATGTGCACCATGTGTACGTTGCGGACACCGTCATCCATGATCTTGCCTGGGGACCGGGTGCCGCAATCAAGATCAACCGGAACAACGCGGCCGATGCCGGCGTGGGTTTGATCTGCCTGGAAGGCAATGACGTCAGCGAGGCCATAAGTAACGCCGTCATCGATGGTGTCGGTGTTGATGGTGCGGTTGTCATCGGAAACGATATCCACGACAACGCAGTTGGCAGCCATGGCATCTTCTTCAAAGGTGGGTCTGCTGACATCCTGATCGAGGGCAATGTGATTCGGGGCATCCGCGGCAACGCCGCACTGCAACTAGGTGGGAGCACCAGAGCGGCGTTTTGGAACCCGCTCTATCCCGCTTGGGAGGGTGTCGATCAGATCGCCCGCAACAACATCATCACCGACTTTGATGATTCCGCCGTTGAGATTCGGGGAGTAGACGGTGCCACCGTCTACAACAACACCATTGTCACGCAGAGCAATTTTGCGATTTTCCGCCTCCAAGTCGGCAACAACGCCTCCGGCGGGTCCAGCGGCAATGACAACATCTACATCAGCAGCAATCTGGTTGTCGCAACCGGCGGGGATCCTCAATACGCCAGGAACGATGGTGGCAGCGCAGCGATTGTTTTTGGCCCGCAACTATGGGCAGGCACGTTGCACAACTCGGGTGCGGCAACACCGGACATCCCCAGCTTCCCGCATCCTGACGATGCGGTCGTCGGCGCCGGTTCGCTAGCGACGGTACTGGTAGACCCGACAGTTGCGAACGTCACCGGCTTTGCCGATGCGATAGGGCAGTACACCCCGGTGCCGGGCAGTGCGGCGCTCGGCGCTGCCGAGGTCCTTGCCGACGTCGCCAGGGACATTCTTGGCG
>RCNF010000448.1_pt1 | contig 24872 bp, 25 predicted proteins | sample 2041311 | NCBI WGS metagenome assembly RCNF01 (sample SAMN09708228, study PRJNA481090) | Marine sediment metagenome, whole genome shotgun sequencing project. | biome: marine sediment; feature: ocean; material: sediment; isolation source: Sewage treatment plant 2 marine sediment (STP2) ... | reverse complement strand
ATAGGTATTATAAAAAATACAAATAGTAAGAATAAAATAACCCAAAGAAGCCCCATAAGCATTGGGTAAGCCAATGTAGATTCTTTTAACTTTGGTCTTACCGAATGCGCGATTAATCCATGGATACCCATACTTAATAGTAAAAAAATAAGGCTTGAAATTATAATTAAAAAAATTGTTGAATGTGTTCCTTTTATCATAAATAGATAAACACCTAACCCTATGGATATTGCTATCAATAATCTATATATTCTCCTGGCCATTTTTATTTCAATTAAAAATTAAACAGTTCATAGTTCATTTTGTTAAAACTTAGCAACGGTATTTGTCCGTAGGATTCCATTTTCTTAACCAAATCATGATGAAACCATTTTTTTATTAGTCCTCTTTTTTTTCTTTCCATCATTGCCACTAAATCTGCACCTATATTTTCTAAACCCAGATAGATTCTAAGGGAATCAAAAATATCATCTGAGAACAAAATTTCAAATTCTATTTCTTTATAGCTAACTTTCTCTTTTAGCATTTCTTTGAACCACTCCATTTGCTCTTTTCCTGCAAACTCTTTCTCTGGAGAAATATGCACAATCTTAATTCTAGCTTTAAATGGTTTGGCAATTTCAGTTAGTATATTTATTGCATCGACATCCTCTTTTTCAAAATCTGTAGCATAAACAATGGTCTTGATAGGCATATAACTGGTATCTGCGGGAATGGCCAAAATAAGATAGGGCACTTTTTCGATGAGATGCTTTGTGGTGCTTCCCATAATGATTTCCTGTAATGCACTTCCGCCTTTCATACCAATAACGACTAAATACGCATGCCATTCATCGGCCACAGAAATGATTCCCTTGATGACGGACTTGTTTTCGACTACCTCCAACTTTATGTTCGGGGTTTTCCACTCGTTTCCCAGATGTACCGTACAGAATTCCTCTAATTTTACTTGATGTGTTTTATAAGCACCTTTTTCCAATTGCGGGAAAGGTTCCGAGAGCATCTCCGATCCTAAAATGGTAGGGTAATCAAATACATGGGTAACCACCAAACGGGTTTCCATTTGTACCGACATTTTATAGGCGTAGTTTAAGGCGGCTAAGGAATTTTCGGAATAATCGGTGGCGTATATGATTGTCCTCATTCTATTTTCCTTTATTAATATAATCCAAATTTATAAACACAAATGGCCAAATGAAATGATCTGGGTCATTCAAATAATTTATTTACCGTGATCTGGGTCATTTTTTCCGTACCCATCCCTTAATACATTTACACTATAAAATATATCATCATGAAAAAGACACATGAAAATCATCTTCTTTGGGTCTATGAGAGTAAACAGTTAGAATCAAATAAAACTACAATAACATGAACGATTTTAGAAACAGGCCTAATGATAATTACATTCACGAAGCCGACTGGCAAAAACTATATGTACTTACAGAACATTGGAAATCAGATCTTTTATTTTACAACGATGATTTAAAATTTTTAGATCATCTTATTGATAAATATTTTATATGGATTTCAAAAAAAGAAAGTATTGATCTTGTAAGAGAAATTGAACTGAGTTTACTGGAAATTGATAAACAATGTGCCTCTTTATTAAAAAGAGTAAATAAACACTTGTCTCATTTGGTAGAATTGATTGACCATCCTTTTAGATATGATTCACATCAATTTAGGATGGAACATAAACAACTCGAAAATGATATTGCAGCTTTCGTTATAGCATTCCGAAAAAATAGAAAAGAGACATTTGCTATTACCGAATATATAGTTGATAGTGAAGAAATGGTGCGCCAATTAAACTTTAGTTCGCAATTGTAAAAGAGATTTTATTCCAAGATCCCCTAAATAAATCGCAGCGAATTTAGCAGTTGATGTTTAATTCAATGCGGTTTTTTTTAACTGATATGTATCATAGCTATTTTCAATTCTTGGATATAATTTTAACATACAATTGAAGAAGATACTTTAAGGAGCATAACTATATATAGAAATATAAACTTGAAATTTTTTACATTATGAAAAAATATAGATGGTTAATAGTGGTACTGATTATTATAGCGGTAATAGGCTATTTTTATATGAAGCCAAAAATTGAAGCCAAAAATATTGAATATACCTATACATTTTTACAAGAAGGAGATATTGAGGCAGACGTTTCAAGTACAGGCACATTAGAGGCAATCAATACTGTAGATGTAGGTACACAAATATCTGGCACTATTGCTAAAATTTATGTTGATTATAATGATAGGGTAAAAGCCGGACAATTACTTGCCGAAATGGATATGAAGATGCTCAACACGGCATTGCAGTCTGCTAAAGCTAATTTAGCAGTAAGTCAGGCACAACTTAATCAGGTTGAAGATCAATATAATAGAAATAAAGTATTGTTTGAAAAAGGTGTTATTGCAGAACAAGAATATAATAACTCAAAATATAATTATGAGCAAGCTCAAAGTGCTAAAAAAGTGGCACAAGCTTCTCTAACTAATTCTCGCGTTAATATTGGTTATGCAAAAATTTCTTCACCCATTGATGGGGTTATTATTGAAAAAACGGTGGATGAAGGTCAAACGGTTGCTGCTAGTTTCTCTACGCCTACAATGTTTATCATTGCCGAAGATTTATCTAAAATGCAAATTTTAGCAGATGTTGATGAAAGCGATATTGGCTATATAAAAGATAGTATGCAGGTACGTTTTACCATACAAACCTATCCTGAAAAAGAATTTTTTGGAAAGGTCAGTCAAATTAGATTACAGCCTATAGAAATCAATAATGTGGTCAATTATCATGTGGTTATTGATATAAATAATGAAGGTAGATTATTAATACCGGGAATGACTACCAATATTGAATTTATTACGGATATGGCACAAAATGTATGGCTGATTAATAATTCAGCTTTGCGCTTTAGGCCTACAGAAAGAATGCTAGAAGAAATTAAACCTATGTTAGAAGAGAAAGCAAAAAATATGCTATCAGACTCTCTAAAAGTCAGGTTTAATAATGCCATTAATAACGAAGAGTTATTTACGCCTGTAAGTTTTAAAAAAGATTTACCTACCAACATCAACGGATTCTTTTATAAAAATGGTGAAGGTAAATTAGATTTTAAATTTATAGAAACAGGTATTAAAACGGGTTTGCAGTCAGAAATGAAACGCTTTTTAGATGGTTCTGAAATATCAGAAAACATCAAGGCTATTAACGGCATTAAATCAAATAAATAGACAATATGCCTGCAAAAAAAGTCATAGAAACCAAAAAATTAAGCCGTGTATTTAAAAATGGAGAAATAGAAGTACACGCCTTAACTGATGTAGATATGATTATAAATGAAGGAGAGTTTGTAGCCATTATGGGAGCATCTGGTTCGGGTAAATCAACCTTACTGCACATTATTGGTTGCTTAGACAGGTCGACTTCGGGCGAGTACGATTTGGATGGTTTACAGGTAAATGAATTAGATAAAAATCAATTAGCTGATGTTCGAAATCAAAAAATCGGATTCATTTTTCAAAGTTATAATTTACTATCTCGAACTACAGCACTTGAAAATGTAGAATTACCATTAATTTATGATAGAACAGGTCAATTTTCAAACTCAAAAGAATTGGCTAAAAAAGCGCTAGAGCAAGTTGGTTTGGCAGATCGTATTTATCATAAAAGTAATGAACTATCTGGAGGGGAACAGCAACGAGTTGCAATTGCCAGAGCTTTGGTTAATAATCCTGCACTTATTCTTGCCGATGAGCCTACGGGGAATTTGGACAGTAAGTCCAGTATAGATATCGCAGACCTTTTTGTACAATTAAATGATAAAGGAAAAACCATCGTTATGATTACCCATGAGCCCGAAATTGCCCAGTTTGCAAAGCGAATGATCTATTTAAGGGATGGAAATATTATATCCGATAAGATTATAGAAGATAGAAGCACCAAAGAGTTTGCTTTAGCAGAAATAGAAAAACCTGTGACATCCTAAAAAGAGCGATTATGAGACGATTTTTAAAAATATTTAAAGTTGCTTTTCAGTCCATCAATAAAAACAGGACCCGTAGTTTGTTAACTATGTTGGGTATTATTATTGGTGTGGGTGCTGTAATTATGACCATATCAGCAGGTGAAGGAGCGACCATGGAGGTAGAAAACCAAATATCAGGATTAGGCACCAATTTATTAATGATACAGCCCAAATCTGAGCACAAAGCAGGCATAAATGTGAGAATGGGTAAGCCTATCTATAAAAAAGACCTTAACATATTACAAAAAAACTCTACTTATATGCCAAAATTATCGCCCTTATTGGCAATGGGAGTGCAAGCGATTGGCCCAAGTGGCTATAAATTTACGATGGTATATGGGGTTTCTTATGATTACTTTTATATCTCAAGCCGTGACTTACAATTGGGTAGTTTCTTTACTGATGAAGACGTAAAAACGGCTAAAAAATACTGCATAATTGGTCAAACGATACGAGAAGAGCTTTTTCCAGGCCAAGACCCTATAGGTAAGCAAATTCGTATAGATAAAGTTCCTTTTACTGTGGTGGGTTTATTAAAAGAAGAAGGATCGGGCGGAATGGGGCAGGATATGGACGATATTGTATTAGCTCCTTACACAACAATACAAAACAGAATATTTGGTAATCGAAAAAGAGGTTATAATATGATTTTGGCAAGTGCATTAAGCGAAGATCATATTGTTGATGCCAAAATAGAAGCTACAGAATTGTTGCGAGAGTCTCATAAAATTAAAGCGGGCGATGAAGATGATTTTGAAATTATGACACAAGTTGAACTGCAGGAAATTACCAGTAATATAACCGGAATTTTAACTTTATTATTGGGTGCTATTGCCAGTATATCACTTATCGTTGGTGGTATTGGTATTATGAATATTATGTTGGTTTCCGTTACCGAAAGAACCCGTGAAATTGGCACACGATTGGCAATTGGTGCCAGAGAAAGTGACATTTTAACCCAATTTCTGATAGAAGCCATTGTATTGAGCTTAGTTGGAGGTCTTATAGGGGTTATCTTTGGTGTTATGGGAAATCAGATTATCTACAAAGCGACCGGATTTTTTATTCCAACAGCTCTTTATTCGATAGGAATAGGTTTTGGGTTTTCTGCTCTGGTAGGTGTTGCCTTTGGGTATTTTCCTGCTCGAAAAGCGGCAAAACTGAACCCTATTGATGCTTTAAGATATGAATAAAAAGACAATTTATATTACTGTTTAATTAAATAAATATCACATGAAAAATTTACATAGTATATTAACAGAAATCACACAACTAACCACTAATATTGAAACAAATTATCCGGGGCTCTATCGTACATTGGATGAAAACCCGATGACAATACCGGTTAGTGACCATCCACATATTGATAAAATGATCATGCAAGAATATCTGGAGAGTTTAAAACAATTGCTGGAGCATCATTTGGAAACACACAAAAACAAATAATATTTCATCTAAAAAAACAAGAACATGGGAGAAATAGCCACATCAGACAGACAAATCACCTTGTTTTATAGCTCAAAATCAGTTAGGGCAAAACAAACATTGGCCTATGCCAAAGCAGAAGGATTCCCAATTCAAGAAATCGATATTTTAAAAACAAAACTTACCGGAACTCAAATTGTAGAACTTGCAGAAAGATTACAAATTAAAGTTGAAGATTTAGTAAATCAAGAGCATCCTTCATATAAATCGCATTTCGAGCATCATGATTTCTCTGAAGAAGACTGGATTAAAATGATACAACACAATCCTGAAATTATGAAACAGCCCATAGCACTTCGCGGAGACATCACTATTTTAGTCGAAACTCCTTCTGATATTATTAAAATATAACGAACAATACCAGTTGCACTAACTGAAACGGCTTATCTAATAAAATTATTATTTAATCCTACTGACCTGAGTCATTTTAAGAATTCTTAAATTAAAATAGCTTTGAAGTGTTATTGCTTTTTTAATAAGATAACAGTATTAACAGTAACCAAAAATCAATTTTAATCTTTTAAATAGTTAAGACATGATCAAAGACCACTCAAAACATTATAGTGATTTACTAAAATTAATGCGAGAATTAGGAGCAAATATTCCTTCTATCATGGAAGGCTATAATAACCTACACAAAACAAGTATATTTGAAGGTGCGCTATCTTCAAAAACTAAAGAACTTATAGCGCTGGGTATTGCTATTACAGTAAGATGTGATGGATGTATTGCCTTTCATGTACATGATGCACTAAAATCAGGAGCGTCTTCTGAGGAAATCTTGGAAACCATAGGAGTATCGATACTTATGGGAGGAGACCCATCAGTTATGTACGGCTGTGAAGCTTTAGAAGCTTTTAAGTATGGATGTGAAGCATTAGAAGCTTTAAATCAATTTGTCGTGCTAGAAAAATAATAGTTAACGATAAAAGAGAAAAACCAACTAGTAAAAGTTATAAATAACAAACCCAAATACTATGGAAAAAGAAGTTTTTTATATATCAGATTTACATTTCGAACATGTACAATGGAGACGTGAACTCCTATTTTGGGAAGACGAGTTAAAATCGTTTAAAAACAGGTTAAACGAGCTGGTAACTCGTTGGACCGATAAAAATGTACTAGCTCAATTAGAACAATATAAAAATCAATTTATTCTTCATGAAGAAGTTATAGATGTACTAAAACATGATATTAATGTGCATGAAACTGGCATGGCTGAGCATAGTAAAAAAGGAGAAATTGTACTCGATCAAATGCTTATCAAAAAACATGTTAAGTTTAGAAATCGTATAGAAGCTCAACGTCATATTTATAACGTGCTCAAAAAAGAATTCTTTCGCTTTCTTTCAAAATATATGTAAATTAATAAATCATGGCAGGACTAAGACTTTTAAAACAAAAGGAACTTAAACGGTATAACAAACTTTTTAGCGTATTGGCAAAGTATGGCTTTGAAAATATGTTCCAATGACCTAATACAAGTCTTCTTGATGTAAGAATACATAATAATTAGCTATACAAATTTTCCTTTTCTAATATATCTTCTAAAACATTTAGCTCGTCATCATACCCCCTTAAGATCAATAAATAACTTCCGCCATTTAAAAGTTTTAAATACGTTTCAGCCTGTAGCTTATAGCCTCCCAAACCTCTAATGATACCATAGAGCCCTGTTGACATTGCTCCCAGTGCTTTTCCATCTATTTCATGAAGAAACATTGAAGTCAAAGATCCAACAATAAAAATAGTTCCTATTTCAGGATTAGAAAAAAAACCAAAATCTACAGAAGTACCTAATAATTCTTGCCAATAGGGTTTGAAGTTCTTTCTCTCGGTAAATGGTTTTTTTTCATTTTCTGCTTGCTCTTGAGTAAATTTTCCAAGAATAGATAGTTGAGAATTGAAAGCATCATTTTCGTTTATAATTTTAATGGCTTTTTCTAATTGCCATAAATGCGGGTATGTTTTAAAAAAAAAGTATTTTTTTACTGTATTCAAAACTTTAGTCTTCATCATTGAGTTTAAGCGAATGTTATTACTACATCTCTTTATTATAGCACTAAAGTAATAAAGTATAGAAGGGTAGCAAATGACCTGAATCACTTAAAATCATGATTAGCATCATACAGGAAAAAGCCTGAAGTGAAGAGTATTTTTTTGAAGCTAAATAGCTCGTGCTGAACTTAATTCAATATGACGGCCTCATTATTTAAAAATTAAGTTTTTAATAAAAATTTCAAATCCAGATTGTAAACAAAATATCTATGCAAAATCAGCAATACGTCTCAGTTTTTCTTTGTCTAAAAGAACAATTCTTCTACGCGATTCTATTTTGATTAATCCTTGTTCTTTAAACTCAGTTAACATTCTAATAGCCGTTTCTGTAGCAGTACCTATCAATCCCGCAAAGTCCTCTCGAGGAATATTTACCCCTAAATTCGGCTCATCTTTGATCATCCCTTTGTCATATAATTCTATCAAAGCTTTTGCTGTTCTTTGCCTGACTGAAGCAAAAGCCATATTGACCAAATGTTCCTGAACATCAATTAAGTTATTAGAGATCATATTAATAAATTTGTTGGAAACCAATTTATTTCCATACAACAATTTAGTAAAATCTTCTTTGGGTATTCCGCAAATTTCAGCATTTTCCAGTACAGTAGCCGTTTCAATATAAGTTTCTGCATTACTTAATAATGACAATTGGCCAATAAAATCTCCAGAACCGTAAATACCTGTCACAAATTCCTTACCAATATCCGTCGCTTTGTATGTTTTTACGGCTCCACTTTCAATGAAATATAAGGAGTGTGCAGTTCTTCCTTCACCAAAAACATTTTCATTTTTTTTATATCTCTTAAGCTCACGGTCTTCAGAAAGGCTTTCTAAATTCATATATTCAGAAGCTTCTTCTAAAAATGCATTGATGCCATCTACGTCCTTAGAAAATTCCTTCTTTAAGAAATCATTTTTATTTAAACGGCATTCAATGGCATCTAACAACTCATTCTCTTCAAATGGTTTGGTTAAATAGTCGTCTGCTCCAAGATTCATTCCCTTTCTCATATCAGCTTTTTCTGATTTGGCTGTTAAAAAAATAAAAGGAATACCTGCTGTTTTAGAGGATTTACTTAAAATTTGTAATACGCCATACCCATTTAGTTCAGGCATCATAATATCGCAAAGAATAATATCCGGTTTAAACTTTTTTGTTTTTGCAATCCCAATTTTGCCATTTTCGGCAGTGTCCACTTTATAGTTTGCCAATTCGAGAATGTCAGCCGTGGTTTCTCGAACATCTTCGTTATCTTCAATCAATAATACTTTTTTCATCTTTCGTTTGATTTATAGGTAATTCAACACTAAAGGTACTTCCTTCAGATAATTTACTTTTGAAACTAATGGTACCTCCTATTAGTTCGGTATATTGTTTTACAATATGCAATCCCAAGCCAGTTCCTTGTATATTACTTGCGTTTCCCGCTCTAAAAAACCGATCAAACAAATTATTTTGTTCTTCAAGAGGAATTCCAATACCTTGATCTTTTACTTCCATAAATATTCGTTCACCGTTTCTTGTTATTGTGAGGGTAATCTCTATATTCTTAGGAGAGTATTTAATAGCATTAGACACTAAATTTAATAGGATATGGCTAATCAATTTAGGATCAAGGTTTACCTCAATAAAAGGATCATCGTTCATAATCGTAATCACTTGCCCTTCCTTTTTACTAGTTTCAATTTCTTCAATCAAGGATTTTGAAAAATCTATCAGTTCAAAATATTCCGGTTGCATTGACATTTTTCCTTCTTCTAGTTTGCTTAAAGAAAGGAAGTCATTCAAGATTACCACCAGATTTCTTACATTATTTTTAATCTTATTGACATATTTTTCCCTTTTATCTTCTTTCCCAGGTGCATTTTGTTTTTCAATTAAGGTAGCCGAGGAAAGAATGGCACTCAAAGGTGTTCTAAACTCATGTGAAGCCAGGGATATAAAACGGGATTTTAATTCGTTTAATTCCTGTTCCTTCTTTAAGGCATTTAATATTTCTAATTCAACCTGCTTTTGATCAGAAATATTGCTGTAAACTAATAAAGCTTGGTTAATTTTTTTACTTTCATCAAACAAGGGAGTTGTATTTAACGCGTAGGCATTATTTTCAAATTCAATTTCAAAAGAAAGATGCTCACCGGCAAGTGTTTTTCGTATATCCTGTTTTAATCTTATTTTCCTCTCTCTAGAAAAAACGCTGATATCATCAATACTTATTCCTGGAAAGACCGACTCTTTTAATCTCATTCTCTCTAATTCTTCACCTTCAATATACTCAATCTCAAAATCGGTATTGACGACAAGAATAATACCTTTCGGAAAGTTTTGTGCAATAGCAGAAAACATTTCCTGACTAGCTATTGCTCTGCTTTCAGCGGCTTTAGTAATTTGTATTTGATCTTCGAGATTCAAATTAGATTCTACTAATTGCTGGACAGTGGCCATAACCTCCTTGGTGCGTTCTTGTACCTTTTCTTCTAATTCAACGGCATGATTACGTAACTTTTCCTCACTCTCCTTTAATATTTGTTCTGCTTTCTTTCTTTCAGAAATATCCGCAACAGCACCCAACATTCTAATTGCTTTGCCCTGTTCATTTCGAACTATGTGTCCATTATCTTCGACATATACATAAGATCCGTTTTTACTTTTAAGTCTATATTCACTCGTCCAATGATTGCTATTACCGGCAAGTGTTTTATTAAATTCTTCAATCACATTTTCGTTATCTGTTGAGTGAATGTTATTTTCCCACCATTTTTTTCCAAATTTCGGAGCAAATAAATCAATATATGTCTGATTATACCAACCTGTTTTATTTTTTAGGTCAAAATCATAAAAGCCATCATGAGTGGCCAACATGGCTAAACGAAATCGTTCTTCACTTTCTTTGATGGCTATCTCCGTTTGCTTGATGTGAGTAATATCTTTTATTATAGTTAAAAAATTACCGTTTTCTTTTGCTACAATGCGTGCTTCAAAATATCTTATCTTATCATTTATAGGGAGTATATATTCTAGGGTTTGAGGTTTACCTGTTTTTTCACTCTTTTCAAAATTAAGTATTATCTTCTCACAAAGCTCTTTGGGTAGTACATCGTAAATGCTTTTGCCAATTAATTCATCTTTAGGCAATATGAGTTTAGAAGCATCAGAAGCATGCAAGTCCAGATAAACCCCTTGTCTGTTTAATACAAATATAAAGTCTGGTATGGCCTGCAACATGGCTTTATTTCTAAGCTCATTTGTTCTTAGTTCTTGTTCTACCTTTTTCTGTTCTGTAATGTCAGTTATAAACCCTTCCAATGCTTTAAGTTTGCCATTTTTATCAAAAATGCCTTCGCCTTGTTCCCAAACATATTTTATGTTCCCATTCCTACTCCTTATCCCGTATTGGATGTTGTAGGGCTTTTTTTTGCTAATGCTTTCCTGCAAAGCATTCCATACATATTTTTGTTCTTTTTCTAAAATAATTTGACCATATTGTATATGCCCATCCATAAACTCATTGGGGTAATAACCTGTGATAGAAAAGCAACCTTTACTTACGTAGTACATTGACCAGTCTTTATCATTCTTACTGCGATAAACAAACCCCGGGAGGTTATTTATTAAAGTGTTATACTTTCTGTTGCTCTCATAAATGGTATCATTTGTTTCTTTAATCTCAGTTACAAAAGCAATGACCACTTGTTGACCACTAATTGCGGCAGGGCTCAAACTTATTTCTAATGGAAATTGCAAACCATTCTTTTTTAGACCAAAAAGATCCTTCTCTCTTTGCGTAGATATGGTTTTAGCACCTTTAGAATATATATTTTTATAAACACTATGATTTTCTTTAAACTTCTTAGGAATAAGAGTCTCTATTTTTTTGTCAATCAGTTCTCCCGGATCATAGCCAAAGGTATTTTCACATGAATGATTTGCCTTAAGTATCACTCCCGAATCTACTACCAGAATTCCTTGTGTAGAAGATTCAAATATACTTTGAAAAAGGTCTTTATCTTTTAGTTTATCTGCCATCTATAATGCTCTATTGTTATTCTATTTTTCATGGTAATCCATCCTACGTAACTTAGGTAAAGAATCAGGATGTGACTTCTGAATATATTCAATTAGTTCTTCCCTGATGCTACAACGTAGGTTCCATATATCTGAAGCATTTTTCCCACTGAACGTTGCTCTTAGTTCCATGGTTCTGGCATCTGAATTGGTTACTAACAAATCTGCTACTTTTTTATCCCACAAAGGATTTTTATTTAGTAAAGCTAACAACTTTGTTCTTAGTTCGGCAACAGGAAATGTATAATCTACATGCAGAAAAACACTACCAATTAATTCAGTAGAATTAAAAGTCCAGTTTACAAAGGGTTTATCATTAAAGTAACTAAGAGGCAATACCAACCTCCGCCAATCCCAGATTTTTATAACTACATAGGTAAGTGTGATATCTTCCACTACACCAAACTCCCCTTCAATAACAACTTCATCATCAATTTTAATGGGTTGCGTAAACGCTATTTGAAACCCTGTGATAAGATTGGCAATAGATTTTTGAGCGGCAACCCCAGCAATAATTCCAATTACCCCGGCTGAAGTCAGTATTGTTTTCCCCAGTTGTTTGACCTCCGGAATATTCCACAAAATTGCAGAAACAGCTAAGGTAATAATCACAATAATGGCAATACTCTTAATAAACCTTAATTGGGTAAGCACCTTTCTTTCTTTCACCTTATGGTTACCATCAATTTCAAATTTTTGCTTGACCACTTCTTCAAGCGCATTTAACAGAGCTGTTAGTATCCATGCAAAATTGACAACAATTAATGCTTCTATGATCTTTTGCCAAAACGCCCTTAATTCTAAAAAAGTAAAGGCACTATAAATAAACAACAAGGGTATAAAAAACTTAGCCGGTGTTTTAAGATGTTTAAGTAGTTGCTTTTTTAAAACGGTAGCTTTTCTTTTTATTCCTAACTTTAAAATTGTAAAAATAATCCATTGTACAAAAAGGCCAAAAATGATACATGCCAAGAGTACGATCATATTCATAAACCAGGATTCTTCCCAAGAAAATTTTGAAAAAATGGTGTCCATATAATATTTTTCCAAATATATAGTTATTGATAATCCTGTAAAATGACGAAGATCATTTTACTGATCTGTATTTTGCAAAACTCCTACCGCTATTTTGTTCTTTTCTAATATTCTTTTTGTAGCAGTATAACCTAAGTTAAAAATGGTATCAATACTATTCATATCAAAAGTTCCGTAATTGATTAACCGTTCAGGAGATATTAACAAATCACAATTTGAGAATTTAAGTATTGATTCAGAGGCAGCTTTTATCCGATAAGCCCTGTCTGCCACATTATAAGAATGTTTTAGATCTTCAATTTTAATGTTTTTTAGAGGATTTACATACACACCAATTATTTTATTACAATCCTTTTTTAGTGGTTCTACAGGAAAATTGTTAAGTGTACCTCCGTCAATATAAAATGAACCATTAACTTTTATAGGAGTAAAAACTCCGGGAAAGGAGGCCGATGCTAAAACAGGCCTTATCAATTCTCCTTTATGAAAGACCTTTAGTGTGCCATCTACAACATTTGTAGCCGTAATAAAAAGCTCCTTTTGTAAAGCGTTAAAATTATCTTCGGTAAGGTATTCCTTGAGGTTATCATAAAACTTTTCGGTATTTATAAATCCCGGTTTTTTATAGGCATATCTATTTCTGTGAAAGATAGGTACGGTTTTAAAGAAATTCAATATTTCTGACCAATTAATCCCCTTAGCATACAAAACACCAACGATAGCACCGGCACTTGTGCCCGCAATATGTGTTGGAAATATTCCATACTCTTCCAATGCTTTAATAGCGCCTATATGAGCAGCTCCCCTTGCACCACCACCGGAAAGTACTAAACCTATATTCATACCTAAAATAATTTATTGACAACAAAGGTATTGGATTGATTATCAATTATAAATGACTTAGGTCATACAATAACTATAAGATCATAAAACAGGGCTGAAAACTTTAGCTACACCTTCCTTCAACCTATCTATTCTTGGCCTTTTAAGATAATCCTGATAGTTAATTTGGTCGCTTTTTTCACAATCTTTCAGAAAATCTTGTTTTAAATCTATAGTTAATGCTTTTTCATAAATCAAGACGTTTACTTCATAATTTTGTTCAAAACTTCTGATATCCAAATTTGCAGTGCCTATGGTTGTTAATTCATCATCACAAACAATAACTTTACTATGTAAAAACCCATCCGGAAATAAATAGATATTTACCCCCGCTTCTAACAAATCTTCAAAATATGAGCGTACGCTCCATTTCACCAAAGAACTATCTGAATTAGCCGATAATAAAAGTCGAACATCAACACCGCTTATAGCTGCGACCTGTAAAGCTTCCATTAAAGCCTCACCGGGAATTATATACGGATTAGTAATATATACATATTTTTTCGCTCCATTGATCATTGAAAAATAAAGTTGGTGAATAGATGAAAAATCAGAATCCGGTCCACTGGAAATAATTTGGGCGATTGATTTTCCTTGTGCTGCGCGATCTAAAAAATACTGTGCGGACAATATATCATCCTTACCACTAGCAAAACTCCAATCCATAGCAAAAACAGCTTGTAAACTACTTACAATCGGGCCCCTTAATTGAAGATGCATATCGTGCCAAACTCCCAAATTTGGGTCTCCCTTAATGTACTTGTCAGATACATTGATTCCCCCTGTAAAAGCTACCACACCATCAACAATAACTATTTTTCGATGGTTACGATAATTAACAGAAGATAGTAACCTCCCAAATCGCATAGGTAAAAAACTATAAACTTCAATTCCGGCTTGCCTCAGGAGTTGAATATATTTTTTACTTAACATTCGGCTACCTAGGCCATCATACATAAAGCGAACTTTTACACCTTCATTTACTTTTCGTTGTAATATGGACATAAATCTTTGAGCAAGATCACCTTCTTCAAAAATATAATACTGAATGTGAATAAATTGTGTTGCTCCTTCCATAGCCTTAAAAATAGCATCAAAAGTAGATGAGCCGTCTTTAAGCGGTAGTAGTTCATTTCCTGAACTAGGTAAAAATTTAGCACTCTTGGTAATAAGCTTTACTAATTTAATATGATCTTTAATTGAAGTGGGGATCGCACGATTTTCATCATCATCAATAGTGTCATAGTATTCATCAACTTTTTCAAGGTACTGTGAAATCTCTTTGGTCTTTTTTAACTTAAAAAATTTATTTTTTTTCCTATTACGCCCCAGTATAAAATAAAATAGCATACCTCCTATTGGAATAGTAAAAATAGCCAACAGCCATGCCAATGTTTTTGTTGGGCGAATACCATAAAGCAAAAGCCTTATAATTAAGGCAATTGCCAGAAGCGTATATAAAATAATGGCTAGTATCATTTTATTAAAATACTGGGGCTAAGATTACTCATACATGATGAAAATTAATTGGTTTCAAAAGTTTATGATCAATTTCTTACTCTTTTGCAATAATTTCAAATTTAATTAAACCTCCATCAATGGTTGCCTTTTTCAAGGCTCCATTTTTATAATAATATGTATTCTCTTTCCCTTTTGAATTAATCTTTTGATAAGAATGGTTTCCTAAAGCAGCTATCGTATTAAAACTCCCATCTTGCTCTGAATAACAATTATCAACATTTACTGGCTCTTTAAAATATAATTGAATAGTAGCGTAAGAGATAGAATCTTTCAGAGTTTTTTTCTTGTCATCATTTTTTACAATTTGATAATAAGTGCTTGTCCGTTGTGTATAAGTTTCAGCATGAGGTTTTTCATTCACGGTAATATGAACATCCGCCTTTTCTAATAACGTATTATTAAATGTAACATCATATTTATAATTAACGCGAATATCTTTTATCAATCTTGTTTTTATAATCGTTGAACTGTGATAATACGTTATGGAATCCTTTGTAGTTCTGGTAGCTTTGAGACTACCAATTACCTTGTTATTATGCAATATCACATCAAAATACATATGTTGATCGGAAGTGTCAGAATAACTCCACTGACAAATCAAAAAGTTAATTAGTATTAAATTCCAGATCATAAGGCTATTATTTCTACGAAATTAATTATTCTACAAATTACCGTATTTAAAAAATGATATACCCTGACCCAGGTCATTTCAGTAAATAACTCCTCTCATTAATTTTGACCTCTTTAATAATCGTTTAACTTTTAAAAAAATAAAAATGGAAACACTACAAGAACTAGAACAAATCACTGCAATGCCTCGAATTGGCGATGATGCACCTAAATTTCAAGCTATAACAACACAAGGAGACATCAATTTTCCTGATGACTATGCCGGAAAGTGGGTAATCTTATTTAGCCATCCTGCAGATTTTACACCGGTTTGTACTTCAGAGTTTATGACATTCGCTAACCTTGAGAGTAAGTTTAACAAAGCGAATTGTGAGTTAGTTGGTTTATCAATTGATGGACTGTATAGCCATATTGCATGGCTGCGTACTATTAAGGAAAAAATTGAATTTAATGGCATGAAAGATATAGAGGTTAAATTTCCTTTGATAGAAGATATTACCATGGAAGTAGCCAAAAAATATGGAATGATCCAACCTGGGGAAAGTAAAACACAAGCGGTAAGGGCGGTTTTCTTTATTGATCCTAAGGGTATTATTAGAGCCATCATTTATTATCCTTTAAGCTTAGGTAGGAATTTTGATGAAATTTACAGAGCTCTAATAGCGATGCAAACTTCAGATGCATTTTCAGTTGCTACTCCAGCGGATTGGAATCCCGGTGATGATGTAATCATTTCACCTGCAGGATCATGTGGTGTTGCCGAAGATAGAATGGTAGGGAAAGAAGAAGATTTAAACTGTGAAGACTGGTTTTTCTGTACCAAAAAATTGGGTAAAGAAGAAGTCTTGAATACTGTAATTAAAAATTGATACAATCTTTATTCATTAGTTCTATCGTAATCAAGATAATTTTATAAGAAGACAAAAAAAGGGAAATATATTTATTCCCCTTTTTTTTTGACCAATAAATCAGATTTTCTTTAAGAAATCTCAATCATTTTTGGTTTTGATTTTTTTGCTTCTTCTTTATTAGTCAAATTAAAGCTAAGAATACCATCTTTATATTTTGCCTTAATATCTTCTTCTTTCACACTTTCAGGCAGCAATAATGATTTTTCAAAAGAGTTATAACTGAATTCTTTACAAGTATAGTTTTTTTCCTCTTCTTCTTTAGAAATAGATCTTTCGGCCGAAATATTAAGATATCCATTATCAATGGTAACTTCAAAATCTTTTTTTGAAAATCCTGGTGCGGATAATTCAATTCCATAATGATCGTCAGTTTCATTGATATTCATGGCTGGTTCATCCCTTTTACTAAGCCAAAGGCGATCATTGAAAAAATCACCTTTGTCAAAAAAATCTGATGTTATATAATTTCTAAATGGACTTAAATTTCTAAGTGGCCTTCTTGGGTTTTTAAATTTTATTAGTGACATAATTTTATAATTTAAGATTAAACAATTTATTTAGGACAAAGCTATCACTAGATGATGGTTTCCAAAATGATGTGGGTCAGTCTGGTAATTTTTTTATAAATTATTGATATCTGTTAATTTATATGAACAAATATTTATATAAGTCTAGCGTATTGATTCTAGATTTAAATCTATTTTATAGTCGATAAGTAGAAATGGACTGATCTGGGTCATTTTAAGTAAGTACAATAAGTTTTAATTTTATTCAATTAAGTTTCAACTTAAACATGAAAGGTTTTACTAATCTTAAATTATAAAATTATGTTAACCATAGAATTATATAAACTTAAACAGGAGAATAATTTTAAACAGTTTTACAAAAATATTTCGACATATATTCCTGAGTTGGAAAAGTTTACTAATAAAAAACTAAAAATTGCCGAAAATTATGGTGAAATTGATAAGGGATTTTACACGGCCATAGGAATTCTGGATGAAGTTTATATGGAAGTTTTTAAAACCTTTTCAAATGAAGTAAGCGAAGCGGATTTACGAAAATTGCTTTTTATAAAAACCATTCAAAAAATAGAGGAAAAAACAGAAACTGAAAATCGATTCTCGGATGACGTAAATATTGATGACATTTTAAAAGAAGAAATGGAATTATTAAATGAAGATTATACTGTTGATGCAGGTGGAGATTTCATACTCAATGAAGAGCTGGATGATATTTCATATAAGCAGAAAAGTTTTAAACCAACCCATTTTATTCTAGATGAATCTTTAGAACGGCAATTAACAAAAAGATTTAACCTAAATGATTTAGTACCGCTTTCATCAGAAAAAAGAAATTTGTTAGGAAGATTGTTTTACTCAATACCTCTAAAAAGCAAAACTATTGTTGAATTGTATGTTTTTGGTGGACAAAACATTTCTGAAATCTCTGAAATATTGATGATAGAGGAAGAAAATATAAAACAGGTTATAGTTAGGGTGATTGAAAGGTTTAAACTACTATAGTAGATCCCGTTTATATATTTGATAAGAAGATTTTTGATTGATGAGAAATTAATCAAAGGTTTACAAAATTGTAAGTCTTTTTTATTTTCTAAAATGCACACTTTGTGCATACTTTTTTATTTTTAATAAAATATATAGGATTTTGTTTCAATTTGATTTAATCTATAGCACGTAGGTCAAAATAGTGGCTATTGAATATTATTTAATAGCCTTTCATAAACCTAACGAATCATACCCTTTTTTACGTGACGTATTAAAGATTTATACACTTTTAGGAACTTTTGATAGGAATGTACCATATTGATGGTAGGATGTCTCTCTCAGACTTTTAATATCAATATTTATGAGTAGGAATTTACTCAACATTGAGTAAAATTCATAATTCTTTATGTACATGAGGAATATCATTGCTTTTTTCAATTATAAATTTTAAACTTTATGATAATTAAAATTTTAAGCTATGAAAAAAAGTACTTTTTATTTAACCTGACTTATAACTTCAGCTATGCTACTGAAGTGCAAACCAACATTACGACCGGTCATTTTCTTTAGGTATAACCTTAGAAAAATATAAATACCCTTACATTTTTACTGAATAATATAACTAACTCTAAATTATTAAATTATGAAACGAATCATTACAATCTTATTAATTTGTCTAGTTTCATTGCCAATTATGGGGCAAAGAGATAAAGATGCAGGACAAAAGCTTTTAGGTGTCAATAGGCATAAAACTATGAAGACCTTTAAGAATAAAATTAAAGACTATAAACTTCCACATTATCAAGTTAATTCTAAACGGTCAGAAGTTTTAAAATATACTAAAGCCGATAAGCATAGCTTAGATAGTGTGATTATTCAATCATGGAACGAAAACCTCAACGAAGGGACTAATACTTGGAAAGAGGAATACACCTATAATGTCAACGAGAATGTTACTGGGGAAATTGATTACTACTGGAATGGCACGCTGTGGATTAATTCTGATAAATATGTATTTACGCACGACTCCAACAATCCTACTCAGGAAATTTATTATGAATGGGATAATGCCCAGTGGGTTCAATCTAAAAAATGGGAATACACCTATAATTCAAGCAATAAATTGACTACAGTATTATATTATAATTTAGAATTAAACCTGACGGATCCATATGGTAAATTTGTATATACCTATAATGGTAACGGAAACTTAGACTTGGAAACTGTATTCTATAAAGATTCTGGTATTTGGAATGAATATTTGAAATATGAATATAGCTATGACAATAATGGCAGGACCTCGATAACGGCATACGAGTGGCTTAACAGCGCGTGGGTTCTTGACTGGAAAGATGAATACACTTATGATGGCACAGGAAATCTGGTTACTGAAATAGATTCTTATCGGGATGGTGCCCAGTGGGTTGAATATGACAAATTTGAATATGCTTATGATACCAACGGAAACACAATACAAGACATTGGTTACCATTGGAATACATCATCCAGTGCGTGGGTTGAATATGAAAAATATGAATACTATCATGATCTTGCTTATGATACTTCTGATGTAATAATTCCTTCTTGGCTTTACGGAAATTATGATTATGTTTTTTATAATTTGGTAACAGGTTTTAGTATTTATAATTTTATAGATCTAGATTGGGTTGAGGCCCAGAAAACCATATTGTTTTATTCAGATTATAATAATGCTTTGGGCGTAGATGATGAATTATTAGCTAACTCTGTTAAAATATACCCAAACCCGGTTGACAATATTTTAACTATTAATTCAGAAATGGTGCCGCTTACAAAAGTTGAGATTTTTTCAATACTAGGCAAAAAAGTAAAAGAAGTTAATACCGGTTTTAATGCGATACCAATTAACAATTTTTCAAGTGGTATTTATATTGTTAGAATGTTTTCTGAAAATGGTATGACAACTAAAAAACTGATTAAGAAATAATAGAAAATTAATCAAGTATTGTTTTGTATTGAACCATACCCTTATTTACATTACATATTGAAGGTTTTTGGACTTTTGGTAAGTTTTGATATGTATATCATATTGATGGTAGGATGGCTCTCTCAGACTTTTGTAAAAAGGAAAATCAGACGCAATGAATTATACACGTCTTAAGTTTACAATTCATTAAATTTAAATAATAATTAGAAAGCACAAAAGAGAGGATTAAGGTTATAATACACGAAGAGACCTAGATCTCGTCAACACTGTTGTGCCTATGTTGCTTATATTGGTTTCATTTTTTGCACACTCTTATAAAATGCTTTATATTGGGTAAATGCAATATATTAAACGTATAAGGCCAGTATAATGACAAGAATTGAACATGTAAATATCACAGTACCGGATATAGATGCGGCGTTCCGTTTTCTAAAAATCGTAGCGCCTGACTTTGATGTGCGTAAAGATGAAAAGCCATCAAATAGTTATCGTTGGGCGCATATCGGAAATGAAGAGTATTATTTTGCTTTGCAAGAGCCACACTTAGATGCAGACCCAAAGAAACAGTTTCAAGCGTATAAAAATTATGGAATAAATCATGTGGCTTTAGTCGTGTCTAACGTCCAAGAAATCGAAGAGAAACTACTTGATAGCGGCTACAGAAAAGGTATTGAAACACCAGTGGAAAAGCACAGGAACAGTACAGAAAACGGGCGTATTACTTCGACAATGCGGGTTTCGAGTGGGAGCTAGTAGAATACCTTTCTGAGAAACCAAGTGAAAAGTATTTCTACGAGTAAATTTGCTTAACAAAGCGCGGATTAGTTTCTCACTTCGCCCTAATTTACAAATGAGCGTGACGTAAGTTAATTCAAAAAATCTTGTAGTTTTTCAGTCACAACAATTAGGCACCACGGTTAGTATAAAAAGCGTTTTAATGCCTTTTATACATTGTTATGAGCTTTTTTTACTTCTCAATATTTTCACAATACGATTATATACGATTTCCGATAAATTCCAGTCGTATCCATCAAAATCAGTTGTATTCACAAATTGAATGACAATCGTGTCTATGTCTTTGTGGTATTTAGCAAGGCTTTGGTATCCAGGCAATAATCCGCCATGCTCATATACATAAATGGAAGTATAAATAGCTTGTTCATTGTCATTTAACAATGAGCCATCGTTTAATGCCCTCAAGAATATACCCACATCCTCTGCAGTCGCTACCATTGAGCCGCTAGTGCCTACAAACTCATTTTTTAGCTTCATATCCTCTTCATAACCTACATAGTACCCGCTAACAACTTCTTCTAAATCCACTTCACTAAGCAAACTGTAAGTATTATGTAGCTCAAGTGGTATCAAAATCTCCTTCTTGATATATTGACGATGGCTATATCCTAATGTTTTATCAAGGATTTCGCCAATCAATAAATAATTCGTATTTGAATAACTATATCTTTTATCAGGTTCAAAATCAGCGGGCTTATCCAGTACCAAATTGAGCGACTCTTCACTGCTTTTCGTTGGATTTTCCCAAAAACCAGGATGGTCGGTGAAATTGGGAATGCCACTACGATGTTGCACCATCAATCTCAAGGTGATTTTATCGGCATTTTCAATCCTTCCCACAAGTTCTGGAAAGTAATCAGCGAGCGTTTTATCTAAAAACAAACGTTTGTCATTGACCAATTTGGCGACAGCAACAGCGACATATAACTTGCTGATACTGGCAATTTTGAACAATGAGTGAGGATCGGCTGGTATCTTGTTCTCTCTATTTTTCCAACCAGCAGTGTAAAATTCTGGCGGCTTGCCCGCTTCGTCCACATAAACAATCATTCCATCAAATCCATGACCAATTGCTTCATTTACTTGTTCTTGAACCGTATCTGGTAGTGGTAATATCCAAGCCTTTACCAAAATCCATGGTACGAAGAACAAAGAGGTTATGCTTGCAATAATAAATACTATTCTGAGTATTCGTTTTGTTTGTTTCTTCTTAATACTGTTATATTTTTTCAAGACGTTTTTTTATTAAATTGCTCATAACGTAGGGATATGAGTAATATGACACATATATCCATTATATCTGCAAGTTATTATTATTCTCTTAAAAAGAGATTGGTATATGTCCTTTTTTGAATTGATATTGAGGTTTTCACTCCTCTATTAGATTTTAATAGGGTTATACCAAACTTTAAAAAGAATCTCATTTTGACCTGTTTTTTTTATTATCTTTAATCCTTGCCTCAATCAACTATTCATAATGTAGTGTATAGCTTTTGAGGTGTTATTTATGGCCTCTCAGTAGGCTAAGGCCTCCCACGCTATACACAAGTTACGTTGTGTTTAATGCCAAATTCATAGGATTATGAAAAGTAAATATATTTTTGAAAGAAAAGATGATTATTTAAATTTTACTATTTCAGGTGAATATGTCAGAGATGAATTTGAAACTTATCTGCATACTATCAAAAATAAATGTGAAATAGATAAAATATATAAGGTAATATTGAATTGTCTGAACGTAAAAGGAACTGATATTTCAATAGCGGAAAGATTTTTTCTTGGAAAAACCTAAGCCAATATTTTTGGAAATAGTATTAAATTAGCGGTTGTTTGGCCAAATAAAAATATCAATAAATTCGGCGAGACAGTTGCTTTAAATAGAGGAGGCAATCTTGTTATAGCTGGTGATGTTAAAATGGCTATGGAATGGATTCTTAGAGAAAATTATTAAGAATAAGGCTGAATGTACAACACATAATATATGCCAACTGGAAGATATCCGGATGCTCCTATACCTTCTAAATGAACCTGTTATTGCAAATTTCATATATCGAATTCGAGTCAGAGTCATCAATTTTATTTATACGTATATAGATTTTAAAAATAAAAATTAACGCAAAGATTTTTGTAAATTAGGCTCACCAAATAATATAAAACAATCAAAAATGGAAGATAAAAAACATTCAAGTACATCATCTCACAATATGAATGGTGAAGGCAAGTGCCCGTTTACAGGTGGAGCTGTAAAGCAAAGTGCTGGTGGTGGCACTAAAAATAGCGACTGGTGGCCAAATCAGTTGAATTTGAACATTTTACGCCAACATTCTTCCTTATCTAATCCGATGGGTGAAGATTTCAATTACGCTGAGGAGTTTAAGAAACTAGACCTGGATGCTGTGAAGAAAGATCTTGTCGATATGATGACCGACTCTCAAGACTGGTGGCCTGCCGATTATGGTCATTATGGTGGGTTGTTCATTCGGATGGCATGGCACAGCGCAGGTACCTATCGTATCTCTGATGGTCGTGGTGGTGCGGGCTCCGGTAGCCAACGTTTTGCACCACTCAATAGTTGGCCAGACAATGGAAACCTTGACAAGGCACGCTTGCTTTTATGGCCTGTCAAACAGAAATATGGTAAGAAAATTTCATGGGCAGATCTTATGGTTTTAGCTGGTAACTGTGCCCTGGAGTCTATGGGCTTTGAGACCTTTGGTTTTGCTGGTGGACGTGAAGATATTTGGCATTCGGAAGAAGATATTTATTGGGGGGCAGAAACAGAGTGGCTTGGAGATAAACGATATACTGGTGAGCGAGATCTAGAAAACCCACTTGGAGCTGTTCAGATGGGATTAATCTACGTGAATCCTGAAGGTCCAAATGGCAACCCAGATCCCCTTGCCTCTGCCGTAGATATTCGAGAAACTTTTGGCCGAATGGCCATGAATGATGAAGAGACTGTGGCACTTGTTGCTGGCGGTCACACATTCGGGAAAGCTCATGGTGCTGCCGACCCAGATAAATATGTTGGGAGAGAACCTGCAGGAGCACCTATTGAAGAACAAGGTTTAGGATGGAAAAATACATTTGGTAGTGGTCATGGAGATGACACTATCACTAGTGGTGTAGAAGGTGCATGGACACCGAATCCAACTCGATGGGATAATGAATATTTCGATGTACTATTAGGTTATGATTGGGAATTGACCAAGAGTCCTGCCGGAGCCCATCAGTGGACTCCTACTGCAGCTTCTAACGCAAAAAGAGCACCTAGAGCTGGAGACCCATCAAAAACGCAGGCTCTGATGATGACTACCGCGGATATGGCGCTTAAGCTGGATCCGATCTATGAACCTATTTCTAGACGTTTTCATGAGAACCCTGATGAATTTGCAGATGCTTTCGCTCGCGCATGGTTTAAATTGACTCATCGTGATATGGGCCCAATTGCACGCTATTTAGGTTCTGAAGTACCTAAAGAAGAGTTGATCTGGCAAGATCCTATCCCAGCTGTTACACATGAGTTGGTCAACGATAAAGATATAATCGAATTAAAAACTAAAATATTGGATTCAGGACTTTCTGTGTCTCAACTGGTTTCTACTGCTTGGGCATCAGCATCAACATTTCGTGGTTCTGACATGCGTGGTGGTGCCAATGGTGGGCGTATTCGCCTTGCCCCGCAAAAGGATTGGGAAGTAAATAACCCAGCTCAACTAGCTTCAGTGTTAGAAACTCTTGAAGGTATCAAGTCAAAGTTCAATAACACTCAGTCTAGTGGTAAAAAGGTTTCCATTGCAGACTTGATCGTTCTGGGTGGATGCGCAGGTATTGAAAAAGCCGCAAAGAATGCTGGTCAAAATGTTACCGTGCCTTTCGCACCTGGACGAGCAGATGCCTCTCAGGAAAAAACGGATGTAGAATCATTTGCTGCTCTAGAGCCAGCCGCAGATGGATTCCGTAACTTTTTTAA